>FLNU01001262.1_pt1 | contig 18872 bp, 13 predicted proteins | sample 1140361 | NCBI WGS metagenome assembly FLNU01 (sample SAMEA3878206, study PRJEB12797) | bioreactor metagenome | biome: Moose rumen | place: Sweden | collected 2011-10 | reverse complement strand
CCGCGTCATTCATACTGATTCGCGGAGGATTTTTCAACTCCAATTCGACGCCTTGACAAGTTATTTTTGTCGTACCAAAAATTTTTTCAGCCGCCGCGCAGATTATACCTTCAGTCACTTCGATTAAGTCGCGATAATCGCCGTAAGCTTGATAAATCTCAACGCTCGTAAATTCCGGATTGTGCCGCGTATCCATTCCTTCATTGCGGAAAATCCTGCCGATTTCATAAACCCTTTCAAAGCCGCCGACAATCAGCCGCTTAAGATTGAGTTCAGTCGCAATTCTCAAATATAAATCAGCGTCAAGCGTATTATGATGTGTGATAAAAGGTCTTGCCGCCGCTCCGCCTGCTATCGTCGACAAAATAGGCGTCTCAACTTCAATAAAATTTCTGTCGTCAAGATATTTTCTTATCGACTGAATAATTTTTGTTCGCTTTAAAAAAGTTTCGCGAACTTCAGGATTTACAATCAAATCAAGATAACGTTGCCGATAACGCGTTTCAAGGTCTTTCAAGCCGTGAAATTTTTCAGGGAGCGGACGCAAAGATTTTGAAAGTAAATCAAAATTTTCAACGCGTACAGTCAATTCTCCGCGTTTAGTCTTAAAAACTTTACCTTCCAATCCTATAATGTCGCCAATGTCCAAAAGTTTGAACTGACTGTATTTTTCTTCGCCGAGTATATCCAGCTTGAAATAAATTTGAATCGTACCGGTTCTGTCAGAAATTGTTGCGAAACTTGCCTTGCCGTGTCCGCGAATCGCCATTAACCGCCCTGCAATTTTAACTTCGCCCGCGTCCTCTTCGCCCTCAATGTCGCCAAATTCATTGCGAATATCCGCCGCATGATGCGTAATTTCAAAACGATGTCCGAAAGGCGCAACTCCCTTGTCAATAAACGCCTTCATCTTTTCGTGACGAACCTTAATCAATTCATTTTCGTCAATCGGTTGAATATCTGTTGCCTTATTCATTAAAAAATTTTCCTTCCATTAGTAATAATTTATACAAATAAAGGAGAGGCGCGCAAGGACGCGCGCCCGCCCGCGCAAATCGCAGGACGCGATTTCAGCGGGCTGTTTCTTTTTGTTACTTTTTCTTTGCGCCAAAGAAAAAGTAAATTTAATCCCTAGTTACGAAGAATTTCTACCAATTCATATTCCACAATACCAACCGGTGCGTGAACTTGCACGATTGCCCCTGCCGAATGTCCGATAAGCGCGGCACCAATCGGCGATTCATTAGAAATTTTGCCGTTATCGGGATCAGTCTCCGTTGAACCAACAATCATATAAGTATCCGTTTCATCAGAATCAATTTCACGAATTACCACTTTGCTGCCAATGGAAACGGTATCGCCGATGGAAACACCTTGAATAATGTTGCTGTTATTAATTTTCGACTCAAGCTCACGAATTTCAGCCTCAAGGCGTCCCTGTTCATTTTTAGCGTCATCATACTCGGAATTTTCGCTAAGGTCTCCAAGCGAAATTGCAATCTTCAACCTCTCCGCAACTTCAATGCGTTTAACGCTCTTCAAATAATTCAATTTCTCAACAAGTTTATCGTAACCGTCTTGCGTCAATACGGTAGTTTTTTGTGCCATTATAAATTTTCCTTCCTTTAGTTTGTTAATAAAATCAAGTTTGAAGAGGCGCGCAAGGACGCGCGCCCGCCCGCGTAAATCGCCGGATGCGATTTCAGCGGGCTGTTTCTTTTTGCTACTTTTTCTTTGCGCCAAAGAAAAAGTAGATTTAATGAATACAAAAAAAATTTTTTTCAAGTTGGATTTTGCCAACAACCCCTAATAATCTTCTAAAATTCTTTTATCGCCCGAAACTGTCGGCGACCAAATTTTAATTTCAGCAGGAGCATTGTCCCTAAAATTTAATGAAGGTATCCACGCAGGATAACCGACGCGATGCATTGCAACTAAATATTTTACGTCAACCTGCTTGACAAACTCGATAACGCCCTTTTCCTGCGATTCTCCAAGCCTGCCGTCAATCGGGAAAAATGCCACGTCAACTTCAAGATTTTGCATTTTCTTAAGTTGCTTTTTAAAAGTTTTTTCAGCTAAAGTTTTTTGCTCCGGCGTATCGTTATCCCAATGCCACCAATTAAAATCGCCTGCATGAAAAATTTTCTTACCGGACGCAGTCTCAATCAAAAATGATACCCCGACATCAGTCGAATCATAAGTCGTAACCTTTAAGTCTTCACCTTCCCAAAAACTGTATTTTTTTATGAAGGTTACAAGTTCAGTCGGAAACATTTTAATCCGCTTGGTATGCTTAATGTCATTGCTGAAAATGTAGCGCGTCGTCTGCGGAGCATAGGCGCGAATATGCGTACCAAAATGATCAAAGTGCGCGTGACTTACCAAAATATAAAGATTTTTAAAATTTCTCTTCGCTACAACTTTATCGACAATTTTTTCGGAGTCGTCGTAATCGTCGATTAGTATCAAAGTTTCTTCGTCTTTAATCATAAACCCGCTGTTCAGCAGATATACAATTTCCATTTTGAAAAATCTCCTCCTTATAACTTAATTTGTATCATGCAAAGCCTTTTGAATTTTCTCCTCAACATCGGGCGAAAGTTTATCGGCATCAGGAATTTTCATGGTATTTGTTGGACGAGTAAAGCCGCGCCCCATAACTTCACCTGCACTCATAACTATCATAAATGAATTTCTGTCAATCGCGCTTGCAATGACTTTAATTTTGCCCAGTTGCGTCAAGCGAATCACTACCATAACAATTTCTCTTTCGTCTCCGCTGAAAGCTCCTTCGCCATGCAAAAAAGTTACGCCCCGACCGACTTCATTCATAATAGCGTTGGCAATTTCACGCGACTTTTCAGAAATAATTAAAACCGCCTTACTTTCATTCAAGCCCGCAATAACTTTATCCGTAAATTGCCCGACGACAAACATATAAATCAAAGTGAACAGCGCGGGTTTAATCCCAAATAAAACTCCTGCAGTTGCAACAATCAGACAGTTAAACGCGAAAATTACCGAGCCGATATTCATTGAATAAAATTTTTTTACAATCGCGCCGATAATGTCAAAGCCGCCGGTTGAGCCGTTCATACGAAAAACAATTCCGTAACCGATACCCGTGAAAACTCCGCCGTATATCGCCGCCAACATTATTTCATCATTCAATGGCGCGTAGGCATTTAAAAATCTTGTCGCGTCAATGCAGATTGAAAATAGTACCGTGCCGATAATTACATCAATCGTGTAATTTTTCCCCAACAATTTGTAGGACGCAATTAAAAGCGGTATGTTGTACACGAAAGATTGAACACCTATCGGCAATTCCGCCAAGTAGTAAATTATAATCGCAATGCCCGTAACTCCGCCCGTCAAAAGATGACTTGGTACGACAAAAAGATTTATCGAACACGCGGCAAGCAGGCAACCGATTAACATTCCAACATACCTGAGCGGATGACGTTTATAAATCAGCGCGGTAATTTTCAAACTACTTTCCCCCTATGCAACGGCAGATATTATAGCACAAATTTTATTTTATTGTGCAATAAAAAAATTTTCTTTGTATAAGGCAAAAAAAATTTGCAATCCTCCTCATTGCTGAAAAGAATTGCAAAAGTTTTTTTACTCTAAAAAATCCTTGAGTTTTTTACTGCGGCTGGGGTGACGAAGTTTCCGAAGTGCTTTAGCCTCAATTTGCCGTATACGTTCACGCGTTACTTTAAAATTTTTGCCGACCTCTTCAAGAGTTCGCGCTTTTCCGTCTTCTAAACCGAAACGTAACATTAAAACTTGCTTTTCGCGATCCGTCAACGTCCCTAAAACTTCAGTAAGTTGTTCCCTTAAAAGAACATCAGCCGCCGCGTCTGCCGGAGCTTGCGCCTCCCTATCTTCTATGAAGTCGCCTAAATGTGAATCTTCCTCTTCGCCAATCGGTGTTTCCAAAGATACCGGCTCTTGAGCAATTTTCATTATTTCCAATACGCGATCTACCGTTGTATCCATTTCAACGGCAATTTCATCGGGAGTAGGTTCCCTGCCGTGTTTTTGTAACAGTTGCCTTTGAACTCTGATTAATTTATTGATTGTTTCAACCATATGCACCGGTATGCGAATTGTACGCGCTTGATCTGCGATTGCCCGCGTTATCGCTTGTCTTATCCACCACGTTGCATAAGTGCTGAACTTGTAACCTTTTTTATAATCAAATTTTTCAACGGCTTTAATCAATCCGAGATTGCCTTCTTGAATCAAGTCAAGGAATAACATTCCGCGTCCGATGTACCTTTTCGCAATGCTGACTACAAGGCGTAAATTTGCCTCCGCTAAATCTTTCTGCGCCTGCAACGCCGATTCTAAATCTTTGTCGCGATTTTCCATAAGTTTAGCGAGTTCAACTTCCTGCTGAGCCGTCAACAAAGGGACGCGCCCAATTTCTTTAAGGTACATTCTAACGGGGTCATCAACGCCGCCGTCAATGCCCGTCGTTTCAATCTCAAGCGGCTTTACTATCGGCGTATGAACTTCAGCGGAATCATCAGCGTTTAAAGTATTTGGTATACCGATAATTTCCGCTATGCCGTCGTCTCCGCCAATCTTGGTGCTGAAAGCATTCTCCTGCCGCGCAAAATGATCGCCGGTCACATCGTCAATACTCTGATCTATTGAGCCGTCAAGATTGGGAACATTTCTTTCATCAAAATTTTCATCGTCTACAATCTCAATCTTTCGGCTGATCAGCTCCCCGTAAATTTTATCAAATTCATCAACGGATTTTTCAATATCTGCATCAAGCCCGCTCGTAGCCTCTACAAGGTCGCTCTGATACAATTTCCCGCCATTTTTCATGGCTTTTTCGTATAGCATTGCAACTATCTGCTGAGAGTTGCTATCCGTGACGGATTCGATCGATTCGATACGTTTTTTCTCGTTCGACATACGAAGCCCGTTACTTACTTTCAAACTCTTATTCAAAAGACGGTAACGTTTGCACCTCCTTATGAATTTATGTTAAAGGCGTGATAAAATTTCTCGCACCTGTAAGTTTCTATTTTGTATTTTGTTTAGTCAGTTCCAGTAATTTTTTCATTTCTTTATCGCCGGAATTTTTTTCGGTTACAGCCTTAATTTTTATTTGCGAATAGTTGACGCGCCGAAGTTTTTTTAGCAGAAAATCCATACCGTCTTCAAATGCTAATCTTTCACTATCGGTTGGACTTTGCGAATTTTCCAGCATATTTAAAATATTTTCGTCAACATTACCGTCAAAAAAAATCGCCGCACCTTCTTTGTTGGGGCGTGAATTTTCATCCAGACAAATCTTCAAATACTCAATCAATGCCTGCTGACTTTCCGAAAAAAATTCTTTCGGCAAAACCGCCATAGCATACCTGAACATACCTGCATCACGACAAGCTATTTTCAAAACTGCTTCGCCGGCTCGGCGCATACTTAGATTTTCAAATATTGTTTGACTGTTTTGATTGAAGGGAACAATTTTTTGAGTGGTGTTACTTTCGTCATAGCCTCTTTTTGAAAATTCATAGTCGTCAAAAGGTAAACTGCCGTCAAGACTTTGGCGGAAAATTTCCGTGCCGTTTTTGCTTACAAATTCGTAAATACTTTCGGGCAACGCGGCAATAAAAATTTTACCACCATGTCGCGCAATGGAAGTCAGCACATCCTCTTCAATTTCTATGGCGTCACCGGTTTTTAGACAAAAAATTATTCGCTTAGCCAATACTGATAAAATTTCGGCTTGCTCGACAGTCAAAGTTTTAGCGAATACAGCGATTACATTTTCAACGCCCGCGCTCGACAAATACACCGCGTCTAGGCAATCTTCCACAACTACCACGCTGTTTGACTTCACAATTTCACTTCGCGCCGCATTTAGACCGAAAATCAGTTGACGCTGATTAAAGACTGAACTTTCTTTAGGATAGACGTACCTTGAAGTAATTCCCTCAGACTCGTAAAAAATTTTCTTTTCGTAATCTAAAATTTGTCCGATTAAAGCCGTCGTGTTTCCGAATCGGTTTAAAATTGGAATCGTCACGCATTCTCGAAATTTATCGTTAAAGCCTTCGTCCGTACTTTCGACCAAGCCCGATTGTATAATTTCGTATAATTTAAAATCGTAGCCGTCCAAAAAAGCCGTCAAGTCTTTTGCGTTATTCGGCGCAAAACCCAGCTGAAATTTTTCAATCTCTCTTTTTTTTATTCCACGTGATTCTAAATATTTCCTGCAAGTTTCGCCCTCTGCCGCATCCATTAAAATTTCGTGATAAAAATCTCGCGCATAATCGTTTATTTCCGCAAGTTCCCTATTCCTGCGCTCAATTCTTTCCGCATCGAAATCAATTTTTGTCGAATCAAACTTTAAATCAAAATTTTTTGCCTGAAGTTCAAACGCCTCAATTAAGCCGATATTCTGAACTCTCGCCACAAAGTTTAAAGCACTTCCGCCCGCATGACAGCCGACACAATAAAATTTTCCTTCAATCGGATTTACCGCTAACGATTCGCCTTCATCTTCGTGAAACGGACACCGCCCAAAATAAAGTTCGCCATCTTTCCTGAGAGTCACATATTTTGAAACAATCTCGTAAATGTCTAACTTACTTTGTACCAGCTTGACGCGTTCGCTTAACTGCCAATAATCCACGTCTTACCTCCGCGTTATATATTCCCTACGTTTTTAAAATTCCCTTTTTTTAGCGCATTAAAAAAACTTTCCTGCTAAATCTGCGGAAAAGTCTTCTAAAAAAATTTTTTCTCATGAAATGGTAGAAAATACGATTTCACGGAATGATTGAATTTGCTCAAATTTGCGGGGTGAGGTATCAAAATTTCTCGGGGTTGACGCAAAAATTTTACAACCAACGATTGATTATGAAAAATTGTTCAGAAAAATTTCAGCTAATTTCTTGCAAAATAACTTTTCAAAATAATTTGTCACGATAATATATATTTTTAAGTATGGATTTTCAATTAACGATTGAATTTGTCCAATTTTGCGGGGTAAAGTATCAAATTTTCTCGGGGTTTAAGCAAAAAATTTACAACCAACGATTGATTATGAAAATTTATTCAGAAAAATTTCATCTAATTTCTCGAAAAATAACTTTTCAAAATAATTTGTCGCCATAATATATATTTATAATCATAGATTTTCAATTAACGATTGAATTTGCCCAATTTTGCGGGGTAAAGTATCGAATTTTCTCGGGGTTGACGCAAAAATTTTACAACCATTAATTGATATAAAATTATCAATAAAAAAACTTCCCAGCCAATTTGCAGGGAAGTCACTCAAAAATTTTACAATAATTTTATCTCATTGTTGCCGCCATAATTGCCTTTTGTACATGCAGACGATTTTCAGCCTCTTCAAAAATAACCTCAGCATTGCGCTCAAAAACTTCATCGGTAAGTTCTTCGCCGCGATACGCCGGTAAGCAGTGCATTACTATCGCAGATTTATTTGCGTGGCTTAAAAGTTCATCGTTGACTTGATACGGCGCAAAAATTTTCTTACGTTCATCGTGTTCAGATTCTTGTCCCATACTCGCCCAAGTGTCCGTCGCAATTATATCAGCGTCTTTAACTGCCGCGATTGGGTCTTCAGTCAACTGTAACTGCGCCCCCGTCTCCTTAGCATCCTCAAGTGCATTTTGAAAAACTTCGTCATTGGGTTTATGATTTTGCGGAGTTGCAACCGTTAATGCCATGCCGACTTTCGCCGCGCCGTACAAATACGAATTAGCCATATTATTTCCGTCGCCGACATACGCCATTTTTAAATCTTTAAAACGCTTGCCCTTAAATTCGCGAATCGTCAATAAATCCGTCAACACTTGGCAAGGGTGCAGTAAATCACTAAGTCCGTTTATAATCGGAATATCAGCATACTTTGCAAACTCAACAAGCCTGTCGTGACCAAATGTCCGAATCATTATTCCATCAAGATAACGCGATAAGACCCGCGCAGTATCTTTAATCGGTTCGCCACGTCCAAGTTGTAAGTCCCTGTTCGATAAAAATAACGCCGACCCGCCCAGTTGATACATTCCGACTTCAAAGGAAACACGCGTCCTAGTCGATGACTTTTCAAAAATCATTCCCAACGTTTTACCTCTCAAAAGGTGTGGCGTTGCGTCCTTTTTGCACATTGTCTTTAAGTCTGCCGCGAAATCTAAAAGTTCCTCAACTTCATCAACGCCTAAATCGTGAATTGAAAGTAAATCTCTGCCCTTCAAAAACATTTTCAAGCCCCCAATACTTCGTCCAAAATATTTATAACTTCGTCAACCTGCGCGGTATCGATAATAAGCGGCGGCACAAAACGTAATACTGTCCCGACCGTGCAATTTATAATCGCTCCGCGTTTCATACATTCATTGACAATTTCCACGCCTTTAATTTTCGGATTGGAAAGTTGCAAGCCCAAAATTAAACCCTCGCCACGTACTTCACTAATCTGCGCGGAATATTTTTTCTGCAAGTCAATCAATTTATCCTTGAAATATTTGCCGACTTCTTCGACGTGTGATAAAAATTTTTCGTTGGGAATTGTATCAAGTACAACATTAGCCGCCGCACAAGCTAAAGGATTTCCTCCAAATGTCGTGCCGTGATCTCCCGCGTGAAAAGCCTTTGCAACTTTCTCAGTGACGATAAATGCGCCAATAGGTACTCCGCCCGCAAGTCCCTTCGCCAAAGTTACAATGTCGGGTTTAACGCCGTATTTTTCATAGGCAAAAAATTTTCCCGTGCGTCCCATACCGCATTGAATTTCATCAAGAATCAAAAGTGCATTATGTTTATCGCAGAGTTCACGAACTTTTTTCAGATAATCGCCTTTCGGAGGGTAAACTCCGCCTTCGCCTTGAATTGTCTCCAGCATTACCGCGCAGGTGTTATCGCTGATTTTACTTTCAAGGTCTGCAATGTCGTTATACTTAACATAATCGAAAGCTTGAGGTAAAGGCTCGTAACCTTTATGATATTTCGGTTGACCCGTCGCAGTGAGAGTTGCAAGCGTCCGCCCGTGAAAACTGTCCCACGCCGAAATTATTTGTGATTTTTCAGCGTCGAATCGATGAGTAAACTTACGGGCGATTTTTATAGCACCTTCGTTAGCCTCCGCGCCTGAATTTGCGAAAAATGCTCTGTCAAGTCCCGAAAGTTTTACAAGTTTAGCGGCGGCGTTGGCTTGCGGCTCTGTGTAATAAAGATTAGACACGTGAATTAATTTTTCGGCTTGATTTTTAATCGCGTCCACAAGCGGCTTGTAATTATGCCCCAAAACATTTACAGCAATTCCCGCTAAGAAGTCAACGTACTTTTTGCCGTTAATGTCGTAAACGTATGCACCTTCGCCTTTGTCCAAAACTATTTTATACCGATTGAATACGGGCAAATAATTTTTATCGTCTTTTTCAAAAATTTGTTCCTGAGTTTCACTCAAAATATTTTCCTCCTTTAAAGATTAGAGTGTATTTAGTAAAGACAACGTTGGAATAGGAGGGGCGCACAGGACGTGCGCCCTGTCCGCGCAAGTCGCAGGATGCGACTTCAGCGGACTGTTTTCTTTTTGTTACTTTTTCTTTTGCGCCAAAAGAAAAAGTAAATTTAAAATATAAAAAATTTTAAAAGCTTAACTTTAACGACAGCCCTCTAAAATTCATCGCCAAGCCCTTTTTGTGCGGCTTCCTCTTCACAAAGAATATTATCGTACATTTTCACAAAAGGCAAGTAAACCAAAGTCGATTCAATTATGGTTATTGTTTGCATAACCGTGCCCTGCCAGCCGTTTAATAAAAAACCTGCGATTATCGGCGGCGTTGTCCAAGGAACCTGCATACCGCTGAATGGTGACATAAATCCTATTGAAATTGAAGTGTAAGTTATTATCATTGCCAAAACCGGCGCGAGTATAAAAGGCACAATCATATACGGATTAAAAACTATCGGCAAGCCAAAAATTATTGGCTCGTTAATGTTAAAAATGCCCGGTACCAGTGAAATTTTTGAGACAGATTTCATTTGTTCAGATTTCCCGACAATGTAGCTTGCAATTAAAAATCCCATCGTTAAGCCGCAACCTCCGGCTTTCGTAAAAACTTCGTGTATATGTGAAGTCATTATATGCGCCGCAGGATTTCCCATGAGTTGCTGTCCCGCGTCAAGCAGTTGCTGATTTTCCCAAGTGTTAGCCAAAAGTAATGGATTTATTACACCGCCGACGACATTCGGTCCGTGTATCCCTGCCCAAAATAAAACGCTTTGCGAACCGATTATCACTATTCCGCCCAACATTGTATCGGAAAGTCCCTGCAATGGAGCTTGAATTAATTTGAAAATCAATTCGGGAAAAGTTATATCTAACCAGTGATGACAAATTCCGTAAATAATTGCCGCCGTCGTAAAACAAATAACGGCGGGAGTAAACGCCGCAAAGGAGCGGACAATTTCAACGGGGACTGACTCAGGCATTTTTATTCCAAGATTATGTTTGTCGCAGTAAAGCACAACTTTTGATACAAAAAATGCAACAAAAATTGCAGTAATGATACCGTTGGCACCAATCCAAGTTCGCGGTACAACTCCGCCTATAACTTCGCCGCTCTCCGCAGTAATGTCAGGCGGTAACAAAGTTAAAAAAGTTGTAAGCGCGATTATTGACGCGATATTTGCATCGCCGCCCTCCATTGAAACGCATTGATAAGTTATCCTCACGACGATAACCAATGCCAACGCGCCGAAAGTTGCATTTGCCACCGCGTTTAATGAGTCAGTCCAATGTGCGCCGAAAATTCCCGACATAAATTCAGTGTAACCGGGTATAGGCAAATTTGCAATAAGCAGAAATATTGAACCGCCTATCGTAAACGGCATTGTCGTAATCATTCCGTCGCGAAGAGCTATTACCGAACGTATTTGCCCGCATCGAATTAAAAATTCGCTAAGCTTGTCTAAAAAATCTTGTCTGTTCATAATTTTTCCCTAATTACAAACTCAATCTGCCGTTGCGTTTTTTCATTTCAAAAAATATCTGCCCAAATAAAAATCGCCGCATTATTTCTGAAAATGCAAATAAAACTTCGTGTTCTTCCTTCGTCCAAGTGCGACTTCTTTTACAATCGTCAAAGCCGACACAACCGATAAAATTTTCTCCGTCCATTACGGCGCATTCAATGTAGGAGTGAATATTCCGCCGTTCAAATTCCTGTTTCGCTCTGCCAATAAGTTTGGAAGTATCCGAACACTCACTGAATCTGCCGAGCTTTGTATTGCGATAACGTTTCCTTATTTGCAAGCGCAATGTCGGATCGTGAGTCAATTCCGTACCTTTAAAATCTCCGCGCACATAATCAAATAAAATTTTTGGGTAATAATGCCCGTCAATATGCCAAAATACGTAAGCCCTATGAACTTTGAAATACTTTGCAAAAATCTGAAGTAAAAGTTGGACTGCAAGCGAAGTATCTTTGGAATTGAACACCATTTGAAAAATATATTCCAGCGGATTTAAAAGCATTTTACGAAAATTTTGGGAAGGTAATTCCGCATTGTCCGCCGCATGATGATTGGGATTTTCAAGACCTTCACGATAAATTGTTTCAGTATCCTTGCCTTGACGCTTACTTTCCGCCAATGCGGCATCTGCGCGGGAGAATAAAAGATTATAATTTGCGCCGTGTTGTGGAGAAATTGCAATACCAATGCTTGCAGAAACAGAAACTTCCTCATCTTCGTGAGTATAAACTTTTCGTAAAGTGTCACGAAGTTGTGAGCATTTTTTAAGCACAATTTCCGGCGTTTTAATGTCTTTCATCATCACAACAAATTCATCGCCGCCTATGTGTCCTAAAATATCCGTCTTACGAAAAGTCGTCCGCAAATTCATAGCCATATCCATTATAACCGCGTCGCCGATTAAATGTCCCAGCTTGTCGTTGACGGATTTAAAATTGTCTAAATCCAAAACTAAAACGGCATTCATTTTACTGCTGTCGGCAACAATTTGATTGACGAGATAAGGTGCGTGAGTTTTGCTGTAAAGCCCCGTCATCGGGTCACGCTCCATAACTTCCTTAAGCTGAGCCTCTCTCTTTCTTACGTGATCAATGTTTCGTATAAAGCCCGTAACTTTTTGGGCAACTCCGTCAACAAATTCTGCGCGGTATTTCATTTTAACCCAAACAAAATATCTGTTCAGCGTGTAAATCCTAAATTCCAATTCGTAATCTTGAAAAGGCGCGGAACGTTGAGTTTTCATATTCAGCATACGATTTACGTGGTTTTGAAATTCTATTCGATTTTCGGGATGAACCAGCCGAGCCTTTAACAAATTTTCTTTAATATTTTCGCGCGGCAATTCGTGTTGAATTATCTGCGTCATTTTTTCATCGTAGTCTAATTTATCGTTGACAATGTCCCACTCAAAAACCGCCATATTATTCAGCTCGGCAGCCAATTTGTAAGATTCTGCAAGCATCGATTTTCCCTCCCTTCAATCAATATAGTTTAATTTTAAATTTTATCAAAGTCAAGAGCGGTAAAACTTTATAAACCTAATAAAAAAAACTACGTGGAAATTCTCCGCGCAGTTTCAAAAATTTTATTAAAGGTTAGCTTTTATTGCACCCATACCAAGTGCCGTTTTTATTCCGACGCCTGAATAATTTGCATATTCAAAAAGCAGTCCCAACAAGTTATTTATAATATTGTTACCCTCAAACTTGATCGTCATATTTCCGCAAAAACCGTTAATCTTTTGGTGTTCCAACATAAAATTTTGCGTCCGAAGATTATATTCCTTGATTCGACAAAACGTAGCCAGCATATGAGATATATCATCTTCAATTCTAAAACCTTCGGCAAATTTATTCCAACGATTAATCAGACTTTGAATCAGCAGATAAATTTCAGGAAAAATAACGTACTGCCCCTCGCGTCGAAAACTTGTAGTCGTCACAAAATTTATTTCAACGCCTCTGCAAATTGGCGCAAAGTCATTCATAAATTTAGCCGCAATATCTGAGTAGGATTCTGCGGCTGTTATTTTATGTTCCAACAAATTCACGCGATAATTTTTGTGACGTAAAAAAATCTGTCGCTGACGTGTCAAGGGAACGGAAATTTTTTCGTAAGCCCAATCATTTAACGAATTGACGCGCCATATCGGCAGATTTTTATTTTTGTCGAAGTAAAGATATTGAGTGTAGGGACGCAAGCCTTCTTCGTGCAATTTGTTTGCGGATTCGCCGTCAAGAATTTCCATAAGTGCGCCTTGCATTATTGAACCCATTGCGCGATGAATTTTTTCATTTGCAGGAAGTCCCAATACAATATCCATTGCAACCGGCATTGGTATACCTTCTTTTTCAGACTCCTGACGGAGCAAGCTCTTCTAAGCCCCCTACCAAGCTTAAATATTCTTATTAAAATAATGAGCAGTTTCAGTCTCCTAACGGAGTTGTCAATAAATTTTCTGTAGTGTAAATTAAATTTTAAATTTTGTCAAGAAAAAATCCGGCTTGAGGATACCGGATTGTAAATATTTTCTGCGCGGTTTAGATAAACTTTTTAGCAACTTCATTAAGGGAAATAATTTCCTGCGCGGAAGTCTCAAGATTTTTAACGGTAACAGTTTTATTGGTAACTTCATCATCGCCGATTATCAAAGCGAATTTTGCACCGGATTTAGCCGCCTGTTTCATCTGCGCTTTCATACTGCGCCCTGCAAAATCCATAGTCGCAGAAATATTTTTTTGTCGCAAATTATTTAAAAGTTGGAAACCGCAAACTTCAGCTGCCTTTCCTGACGTAACTATAAAAGCGTCAAGATTTTTCTGCGCGGACGGAATTAAATTTTGTTTTTCAAGAGCAATTAAAATTCTCTCAATACCAGCCGCAAATCCGATACCGGGCGTGGGACTTCCGCCAATTTCTTCAATAAGTCCGTCATAACGTCCGCCGCCTGCCAATGCCGACTGCGCACCCAATGGCGTATACTGAATTTCAAACGCCGTCTTTGTGTAATAGTCAAGCCCGCGTACAAGTCTTTCGTCAACTTCAAAATTTATATCTGCCGCCGTCAAAAGTTCCTTAACCCGCGCAAAATGTTCACGACAATCATCACAAAGGCAAGTTTCAATCTTCGGAGCTTCGTCCATAAAATCTTTACCCGCGTCAACTTTACAATCCAAAATTCGCAGAGGATTTTTTTCAAGCCGCGACTTACAATCATTGCAAAGTTCGTCGTGATACTCTCCAAAATAATGTTGCAACTTTTGACGATAAACCGGACGACATTCAGGACAGCCTACCGTATTAATTTTCAATTTTAAATCGTCAAGCCCGAGATTTTTTAAGAAATTCCACGCCAATAAAATTATTTCCGCGTCAAGGGCAGGATTTTTTTCACCAAGTGCCTCAACGCCGAATTGATGAAATTCCCTCAACCTTCCGGCTTGCGGTCTGTCGTAGCGGAACATTGAACCGATATAAAAAAGTTTTACCAAATTTCCTGCCGCATACAATTTATTTTGCAGATACGCGCGAACAGCCGACGCGGTATTTTCAGGGCGCAAAGTTATTGAACGGTTTCCCCTATCCGTGAAAGTATACATTTCTTTTTCGACAACGTCCGTTGCCTCACCTATGCCGCGCTGAAAAAGTTCAGTGTGTTCAAATGTCGGCGTCCTAATTTCTTCGTAGCCATATGCCGCGCAGATTTTCCGGATTTCATTTTCAACGTAAAGCCAGCCGTTAATTTGTTCCGGCAAAATATCTTTAGTACCTCTCGGCGCATTAGTCAACAATTTTATCACCTCAATTTTATTTTTATCTCCAAAATTTTTTCTCAAAAATAAAAAGCCATCGATAAATTTTAATCGACGGACATAAATTTTTCAATACTCGCTTAATATTTTTGAATGGGATGTTGTAGAATTTTTGAACATTCCCACCGCCTAAAGAGACGGGGGATTCTTGGGAAGTTTAACTTATTCCCAAAGGCTACGCCAAATAGCCCGTACACGGTCGCCCGAAGGTCTCCGCTTACTTTTAATTTTTACACTTTTTTATAGTGGTAGACATCCACTGACACGCTTGTTTTTACGGTAGAACGATTTTACTGCCAACCGCCAATATCGCCGTTTGAAAAATTTTAGCATCTATGATTTATACTGTCAATATTGGCGATTTATCCCACCGCCTAAAGAGGAGGGGGTATTCTCGCCTTAGTTAGGATAAAATTGTGGACAAAATTCAAGCTACGTTATAAAATAGTTTCATGATTATTTTTAGCTTTGAAAGTGCGGAGGTGCGGGATGCTGGAAATTTATAAATCGCAAGAATCAGGGCATCTTGAAGAGTTGACGCTTAAAACCCTAGAAAAGGGTGCGTGGATAAATATAATTGATCCGACACCATACGAACTGAAGGAAGTAAGCGCGGCTACGAATGTTGAGCCCGATTTTCTGCGCTCCGCACTGGACGAAGAGGAACGCTCGCATATTGACGTTGAAGAAGAATCCATAATGATTTTGACAAATGTTCCGATAGTCTACGACGAAGAAAGTTACGATACGTTGCCGCTTTCCGTCATACTCACAAAAAAATATATCATAACGGTTTGTCTTGAAGAAACTCCGGTAATTGCCAGCTTTAATCAACGCACTGCGCGGCTTTTTCATACTTACAAGCGGACGCAATTTTTGTTTGAAATTCTGTACCGTTCGGCGACTTTTTATCTGCGCTACCTTCGACAAATTAATAAACTTTCTGATGAAATAGAAGATCAGCTTAGAGAGTCGATGAAAAATAATGACATATTGCGGCTTATGGAATTGCAAAAAGGCTTAACGTACTTTAATGCGGCTTTGCGCTCCAATGATGCCGTTTTAGAAAAAATTATGCGCCTTCGCAGCAACAAAACTATTGACGGTATTTTGGAAATGTACGAAGAGGACGAAGACCTTTTGGAAGACGTTATCATAGAAAATAAGCAGGCGCGTGAAATGGTTGAAATGTACAGTCAAATTCTTTCGCAAATGGCGGATATTTTTTCGTCAATCATTTCAAACAATCAAAATAAAGTTATGAAATTTCTTGCGGCAGTCACAATTATAATTGCAGTGCCGACAGTCATAGCAAGTTTTTTCGGCATGAATGTTCCCGTACCAATGGAGGGCAACGCTTACGGCTTTATCACAGTTATAATTATCGCAATTATAGCCTCAACAATCGCGTCTTATTTTTTCTGGAAAAATCGGATGTTTTAATAAAAATTTTTGTTGATTTTTCAGAAATTATGCTTTACAATAAATAAAATTATTGTTGTTTAAGTATAAATTTTTTTTAGAAGTCTACGATATAATTAGGAGGATTTTTTTAAGGATATAATTCAAGGAGGGATTTATCATGGCATTGACAATACATGGACCGATGGCACGTGGCGCGGAAGGTTTGACCACGATAATGAATAGCCATCAAACGGAGATGGGAAAAAGTCTCGAGAGAGTTTCAACCGGACTGAAAATTAATCACGCCGGTGATGATTCTGCGGGTAACGCTATAAGCGAAAAAATGCTTACCCAAATTCGTGCACTCGATCAAGGAGAAGAAAACGCCCAAAACGCTAATTCGTTGCTGAAAATTGCTGATGCTGCAATTTCGACGATGGTTGATGTTATTAGAGCAATGAGGACAAAGGCACTTGAAGCCGCTAACGATTCTTTAAGCCAAGATGACCGTGTAGCATTGACTAACGAAATTAATCAGCTTAGAGATCAAGTCACCGCCAGCGCACTTGTCACGCACAACGGCAGATATTTGCTTACCGGTGATTACGGCGCGATTGAAGAAGCCGTGACTTATGAAAACGGCGTAGCATATGATAGCGACGGTGAAAAAACTAAACTTTCTTTCAACGATATTTCGTGGAAAAATGATGATGACGACAGACATTTGTATTTCCAAGTCGGTGAACATAAAGGCGACGTTATTACTGCCAATTTGATGAATATGACAGAAGAGTATATTTTTTCTGATGTCAAAATTAATGTGTCTACTTCTGATGACGCGGCGGATACGGCAAGGTCTTTGGATAATGCTTTAACCCGCGCTTTGTATCAGCAAGCGGAAATTGGAACTATTCAAGAACGTTTAGAATATACTACCTCAAATCTTCAGATGGTGTCCAACGAAACAACCGAATCTTTGAGTACAATTCGAGATGCCGATATGGCTAAGGAAATGACGAATTACGTTAAAAATAACGTGCTTATGCAGGCAACGCAATCCATGATGGCTCAAGCGAATACCAGCCTTGCAACGTTTATTGATTTGATTAGAGATTCTCTGACATAAATTTAATTTTCGATGAAAATATTTCGTCAAACATAAATTTTTCGGAGTCGGTAACTTACCGGCTTTTTTTATTTTCGTTGACAATGTTCCGCTGGAATTATAAAATTATATTGAGGTGAAAACTTTATGAAAGTAGGGATTGATGTCGGCTCAACGACAATTAAATTAGTCGTCATGGAAGACGAAAAAATTATCCATACAAATTATGCGCGGCATTTTTCGGAAATCGGCGGCGCACTTAAAAATGTTTTGTCTACTTTAAAAAATATCGCAGGAGACGCTAAATTTAAAATTGCTCTCGCAGGCTCGGCAGGTATGGGCATTGCGAAAAAAATTTCTATTCCTTTCGTGCAAGAAGTTATTGCCTGTCAAACTGCCGTTGAAAAATTTATTCCGTCTACCGATACCGTTGTTGAACTCGGCGGCGAAGATGCAAAAATTATTTATCTGAAAGGTGCGCCTGAAGTTCGTATGAATGGAGTTTGCGCGGGCGGCACGGGTTCTTTTATCGATCATATGGCAAGTTTGCTTTCAACTGACGCGCTGGGTTTAAATTCTCTCGCCGAAAAAGGTAAACAAATTTACACAATCGCTTCACGTTGCGGAGTTTTTGCTAAAACTGATATTCAAGCTCTTATGAATGACGGCGTTAAAAAAGCTGACATCGCTCTTTCAATTTTTCAAGCTGTCGTCAATCAAACTATCGGAAATTTAGCTCAAGGTCGCGCCATTGACGGCGTTGTTGCTTTTTTGGGCGGTCCGCTCCATTTTTTGCCCGAATTAAAAAAAAGATTTATAGAAACTTTGCAACTTTCGCCTGAAAATGTTGTAAATACCCAAAACGGTAATTTTTACGTCGCGACCGGTGCCGCCCTTTGCTCCGACGCTGAAAATTTTTCCGTTAATCAAATCGAAAATTCTTTAAAAAATTTTTCTTCCACACAGGAAATTCATAAATCTAATTTTATTTTGTTCAAAAATGATGACGACTACAAAATTTTTAAAAATCGTCACGATTCCGCTAAAGTTAAACGCGGCGATTTAAAAAATTATTTTGGAAAAATTTTTCTCGGCATTGACGCAGGTTCAACTACTACAAAAATTTGCGCGATCGGCGAAGATAAACAAATTTTATTCACAAGTTACGGCTCGAATGAAGGTTCGCCTCTTAAAACAGTCATCAATCAAATTAAAAATTTTTACAAAAATATTCCAAATTCCGCGCAGATTTCTCAAGTTTTTACCACAGGTTACGGCGAAAATATTGTTAAAGCCGCTCTTCACGCCGACGGATCTGAAGTTGAAACTTTTGCTCATCTCACCGCCGCGCAGGAATTTTGTCCAAATGTTTCTTTTGTCCTCGACATCGGCGGGCAAGATATGAAATGTTTTTTTGTAAAAGACGGCACGATTGGAAATATTACTCTCAATGAGGCTTGCTCGGCTGGTTGCGGCAGTTTTATTCAAAATTTCGCTCAAGG
>FLNU01000642.1_pt1 | contig 18889 bp, 9 predicted proteins | sample 1140361 | NCBI WGS metagenome assembly FLNU01 (sample SAMEA3878206, study PRJEB12797) | bioreactor metagenome | biome: Moose rumen | place: Sweden | collected 2011-10 | reverse complement strand
GTGAACTGCCTGGAAGTGGCCCGCCTCTTCGGCTGCGCCGTCTTCACACCGTCGTCGATAGGCGCCTTCGGCCCCAGCACGCCCCATGACAACACGCCGCAGGACACCATCCAGCGCCCCAACACCATCTACGGCGTGACCAAGGTCACCGGCGAGTTGCTCAGCGACTACTACTTCACCCGCTTCGGTGTCGACACCCGCTCGGTGCGCTTTCCCGGCCTCATCAGCTGGCAGACGCTCCCCGGCGGCGGCACCACCGACTATGCCGTAGAGATTTACTACGCTGCCGTCAAGGGCGAGAAGTTTGTCTGCCCCCTGAAGAAAGGCACCTACATGGACATGATGTACATGCCCGATGCTCAGAAGGCCATGATCGACATCATGGAGGCCGACCCCTCCAAGCTCGTGCACCGCAACAGCTTCAACGTCACCAGCATGAGCTTCGACCCCGAGATTATCTACAACGCTATCAAGAAGCGCTACCCGCAGTTCGAGATGGTCTACGAGCCCGAACCCATCAAGCAGGCCATCGCCGACAGTTGGCCCAATAAAATGGACGACAGCTGTGCACGCCAGGAGTGGGGATGGGACCCGCAGTATGACCTTGACCGTATGACCGAGGATATGATTCTTAACCTCAAGAAGAAACTGCTTTGAGGACAGTATTATAAGGGCATGGGACTGTATGTCTCCATGCCCTTATTTGCTTTTTTATGACAAAGAAGAAGTATCTTGTACCGTCGCTTACAGTGGTCCGTTTGCTTTCGGAGCACGGATATGCTGTGTCTATGGGTGTTATTGACCCGGAACAGATTAATCGCGATATTATGTTGCTCGGTGCGATGCAGGACAACGAATACCAGCAAACCGAGACGTTCAATATTTATTGGACGGACGACGAAAACAATGGTTTTTTCAACTAAGGCACAGGGTCGAATCCCGAACCGCCAAAGGGATGGCAGCGTAGTATGCGTTTGATTGACAGCCATCCTCCTTTCCACGGACCGTATTTCTTTATTGCCTCTACGGCATACTGCGAGCATGTCGGCGTATATCGGCATGTAGGCGGCAGGAGTGGTGAGATGCAGTTGCGATAGAAAGCTATCAGTGCCAGCATCACGCTGCTTAAGGCTTTACTCAGCGTTCTGCGCAGTCTCATTGTCGAGTTCGTTGGTAAGTGTGTAAATGGCCTTCTCCATCTTCTGGTATAGTTTGTCGTAGGACAGTATGTCAGAGTGGATGTATATCAGGGCAAGGGTGATGCGTATGTCATGTTCTTGCAGGATGGAGTATAGCTGTGGCTTTAGATGACGATAGCATTCGCGGGTTAGCCGTTTGACTCGGTTGCGGTCCACCGCATGGCGGAATTTGCGTTTTGGTGCTACTATCAGCACTTGGCATGGCGTTGCCAGGTCGGGCTCCAGACGCCATTGCATGCTGTAGGGGAATGCCAGCATACGGTGTCCATCAGAGTATAGCCTGTCGATGAGGCGTCTGCTACAGAGCCTTTCTTCTTTGCTGAAAGTGAATGGCATCGCACTTACTTGTTCTCGCTTTCTTTCAGGGCTTTCTCGGCAGCCTCCTTCTCTTTGCGTGCTTTCTCGGCGGCACGTTCGGCACGGCGTGCAGCAGCTTGCGCTTTCTTCTCTTCCATGCGCTGCTTGTATATCTCTTTGTTGGCGATGACTGGCTTGCTGCGCTTGACGGACGATGAGATAGTGTTGCGTATGCCGCTCTTGGTTGTCTCGCTCTTGCGGGTGATGACAGTCTCCTGGTCGCGTCCGAGGATGTAGTTCTCGATGGCCATAGCCATCGACGGCGCCGAATGGGTAGGGGCGGCGATGGAGAGCTTGATGCCGTGCTCTTTAAGGGCTGTATGGGTCGACGAACCGAATGCGGCGATAAGTATGTTGCGGTCTTTGATGTCCGGGAAACTCTTCACCAAGCTGCGCACGCCGATGGGCGAGAAGAGGGCTATGGCATCATAGTCGTTGAGGTTGAACTGTGTCAAGTCGCGCGGCTGTGAGGTGTACATCGGCGCTTTGGTGTATTTGAGCTTGGCCTTGTCCAAGGCTTTGGTGTACTCGGTCTGTCTCTCGTCGGAGCAGGGGAAGAGGTATTTCTCGTCGCGATGTTTATTCATCACCTCGACAAGGTCGGAAAAATATTGGTTGCCATAGAATACTTTGCGTTTGCGGTATTGGATGAAGTTCTGGAGGTAAAGAGCTATCGCCTCGGTGGAGCAAAAATACTTCATGTCTTCGCTGACGGTCTCGCGCAATTCCTTCATCATGCGGAAGAAATGTTCTATGGAGTTCTTGCTGTTGAAAATAACTGCAGTGTGGTCTGACAGGTGGATGCGGGTCTTTCTGAAGTCGGATGCGGATATTCCCACCACTTCGAAAAACTTGTAAAAAGTTATGTCGACACCGAATTTTTGTATCAGATTGCGATACGGCGATTTCTCCAAATCTACGGGTTCGGGTTGCGAAATGAGGATTTTTTTGATTTTCATCTTTTTCTTATTGTTGTCTCAACTTGTTGTTTTATTGCGATATAATCCACCTTAGAACCACTAAAAGGGGTATCGTTTCGATGATGCAAAGATAGTAAAAAAGAAAGAAACTGAAGTTTTTTGATTTTGTTAAAAACAGTTTACATCCGTTGATGAAACGCATGACGAATACCACGCCTGTCAGCACCGCTATCGCTATGGATACGACGTCGGTAGCATTGGGGATATATGCTATGGCGAAAAGCAGTGGCGCTGTGATGGTCGACAATAGTAGATGGTATCCGTAGTTGCCAACGATGTAGGTATCCATGGTCTGCCGCCCGTCGAAAACCGAGGCCAGCAGCGTCAGCACCCCGTTGCGTAGCAGATAGGCCACTGCAATGACGACGGTCATCAGCAGGTAGCCTACGAAGCCGGCTGGACGCATGGCCGCGATCCACAATGTCATTGCCAGTGCACATGACAGCAACAACGCTATGGGTAGGAATGCCAACCCCTGCACGTTGGTGTGCATCACCCGTTCAGGCGATGTGCCGTCAACGGTAGAACGCAGCAACTCCGATATGCGTAGCTTGTGGTTGTGGTAGAAGATGTAGAGGAATGCACAGATGCCGACCATTACGGCGAACACCCACGAGGACGGGGCTGTGACGGGACGTTCTGTCAGTATGTCGTGTTGGGGTACGAGCTTATGTCCGGTGAAGAGAGTGGTGCGGAATACTGTGTCTGGAGCATCGCATGGGCGGAACAGCGAGTCGACGGGTATGCCGACGTTGACTTCGTTGTTCTCAGGTTGTGCATAGGCCTCGCCTATCATATAGAAGGGTAGGGCGAGGGTGTCGTTGTGTATGGTGTCTGCTTGGAGCATTCAGTGTTTTATTATCTTGAGGCTTGCGCCATTGTCGGTATGTATGATGTAAAGCCCTGCGGCAAGGCCTTGCAGGTCGACAGGATGCTGCGTGTCGGCGTCGAGGTGGAAAACGGCCAGCCTGCGGCCGGTGATGTCGGTGAGTATGCCGTCGGTAGCTTCGGTCGAGGTGACATACATCATATCGCTGGTCGGCGAGGGCATGGCGCGTAGTACGGCGACGGCTTCGCTCGGAGTGTCGATGCCTACAGTCTCTATGCTGCCAAACCATCCGTAGGGGGCGTCCCACAAGGCCAGTGGCATCTCTACATCGTCGATCCATGCACAGTCGCTGCCGTTGTTGCCACTGTCGTCTTTGGTGTAGCGCCACAGCAGACGGTGGCTGCCGCTACTGAGTGCATAGGAGCAGCGGCGCCATCCGGCATTGCCCGAGAGGTCCATCTGTTTTACGCCGTCGATACTGAAGATGAGCTTGTCGTAGTTCTGTTCGCTGCTCGTCCTGGCCCAGAAGGCTATGCTGTCGTGGGTGTCCAGCAGTATGTCGATAGCCAAGTCGGAGGTCTGGCGGTTTCCGATGGATGCCGAGCGCACACTCGCGCGACCGCTATGGCTCACGGTGGTGTCGATCTGCCAAGGACGCAGCGACGTGGTGTCCCACGGGTGGCTTTCCAGGCCTTCCTCAAAGCTGTCTGTGCGGCTTCCGGCCACAATCCAGTAGCTATAGCCTCGGATGTAGTTGCCTCGTGTCACTATGGCCTCGATGTGCAGGTGACTGACTGTGTCGGGTGTGGTGAATGTTGAACAGGGTAGGCTGGCTATGGGTAATCCGGTGCCGGTTGGCATCGATGTGAGGCTGACGCCGAGACTGTCGCACTGTCTGTCGGCGATGGTCAGTAGCATGTAGTCGGCGTCGGGCGATATGTGTGGCCAAAGATTGCTGTCGGTGTCCAGCAGGGTGAAGTGGAGCGAGGGTGGCATGTCGCCAAGCAGGCCGCCGACGTGCAGAGGACGGCATGTCACGTTGTCGTCGGCAGGACCATAGGCTTCCAGCGTTCCGCTCCAGCTTGTGTTCCACGTCAGGAGGTGTATGCCGAGGTGTACCGGCATCACGGCACCGGGTGCCAGGGTGTCGACACGGGCGGCCTGTGTGGTGAAGACGGCCTGAGCGGTGTCGTCGCACAAAACGACTGTGGTCAGGTTGAACACAGTGTCGGTGCCTATGTTGGCCAGTGAGAACAGTACCGCCGTGTCGACGACAGACACGTCGCGGAAGGTGACGGCACGTCCCTGTGGCGTGCGGGTGTATGCTGTGTCTGTCACAGGCACGCCCTGCGCCATCGTGGCGGTGAAAACGATTGGAAGTGTGTCGGCTGGTTGGCGGAAGCGCAGCTCGGAGCTGCGGTGGTCGTCGAGCACCACTGTGCCTAGCAGCCTGTCGCCCTGGACGGCAGTGACGGTGGCGCCATTGGTACCGCTGACGCGCACAGAGCATTCCCCCACGTCGACACTGTCGGGTGCGGAGAGGTTGATATGATGTGGTGTGCCCAGATAAGGTCGCAGACTTGGGTCGCCGAGCAGACAGTATATCTCCCAGTAGAATTTGTCGTAGGGCGAGCCGAAAGCTGTGACGGCCATGTTTCCGCTGACAAGCAGTGCACCCTGCGTTGCGACATCGCCTCCGAGCCACATGTCGAAGGCACCGCGATGCAGACTGTCGTAGTCGGGCGACAGGCTGAATGGATACTTGGGTCCCACGGCCCAATAGTAGTCCTCGTCCCATAGTGTCGAGTTGGTGGCGCCGATGACACCTATGGCGCCGCCTGTCGGTGTGCGCAGAAGCCGCTCGCCGAAACAGGTGCCGTCGAAGGCATTGCTTTGGCAGCAGTTGTTTACGTAGAGCATGGGCTGGCTGCATCCAAGGGTGTCTATCGCGACGAAGCCCACGGCAGGCCTCGTCCAGCCACCGGTGGAACAATGGGCCGTGTAGTTCAGGAAACCGGCACCACGTGCTATGTCGTTCAGTATGTCGTCGCGCAGGCTGTCCGACGACGGGTTGTAGTAGCACGACGTGTCGACGGCGGTCTGTAGGTTGGCGACAAGTCCTTTGACGTAGTTCACCTGTCCGTTGGTGGTGACGGGCGCCGGCGAGCCGGTCTCCTTGCCGGCCACAAGGATGGCACGGCCCAGTTGTGCTGTGTCGAGGTCTTTGCACTGCTCATAGCGAAGCGTCTTCTCCACCACAGCCCGCAGCTCGGATGTGTCGTTCACCGGCCATCGTCCGACGAAGGCGTCGGGCAGGTAGTCGCCTGTGTGTTCGGCATAGTATAGGTCGGTGGCGTGGCCGTTGAGTCCGGCAGGACGTGTTGTGCCAAGAAACGACTGTATCTGTGCCACGTCGCCCACCAGCAGCAGATGGTGTGGCTGGCGGCCCTGGGCATCGTCCCAGCGGGCGTCGACAAGGGCTTTCACGACATCGCGTTTGTTGGTGTCGGCAAATATCACATCCACGTCGTAGCCTTCTTGCCTTTTCCATGCCACGAAGGGCTGTAGCGTCTCGCCAAACTGTGGACGTGTCACTATCATCATCCTGTCGGGTAAGCCTGACATCATGGCCTTGGCCGAACCTTTCGTCAGCGATAGCGTGGTCACGGCATGCGAGACGACGCGTAGCGCCCCCTCGACAGGGTTGTACTCCGCAGGTCGCACCGTCAGACGAAAGACCTCCACCTCGCCAAGCGTGCCTATGTGCTCAAGCTGCATCAGGTCTCCACCGCGGTACCAGCTGTTGTCGCCATACACCGTCTTGTCGGGCTCTGCTGTCGGGACAGGTGCGTCTTTGACGGCAGCGCCACCCCAGGGCATCAACAACAGCGTGTTGCCGTCGTCGTCGGTGGGCAACGCGACACGTTCCGTGGCGCTTTCGGATGTCACGCGACTCATCGCCAGCCTGCTACCTCGTGGCAGCATCATCAGGGTGCTGATGCGCGGCAACGACGGCATCCCCGCTTCGGCAGCATCGCTCGACATGCCCTCGGCATCGACACGGGCATAGCCGTCGGCAGTCGACGACAGGCGTAGTGTACCAACAGTGAAACTCACCGTAACGGCAGTGTCGGCGATGGACATGACTTGCAGCAGGGCAGTCTCTGTGTTCTGCGCCATTCCAAGTGTTTGTGCCAACAGGCACACAATCAATAATATCTGTCTGTGTATGTACATATACATATTTAAAATATGCATTGCAAAATTACGAAAAAAAAACAATAGGCAACTAACTTAATTCGTTAATGTATTAATTCGTTAATGTGTTGTCCCCATCACTCCCCCCTCACTCCATTTCACTCCCTCTTTACTCCCCCTGATAATTCACAAATTAACAAATTAACGCATTCTTGATGCGTTTGCCCTGGTTGCACTTCGATGTTGAATCTACAGTTCGGAAATATTTTTTATCTTTGTACTAGCAAATAATTCATACGGAAGATGTACAAAAAGTTAATATTCATACTGTTAATACTGATATTAAGTATTGCGGAGGTCAAAGCTCAAGTGGCGGTGCCAACAATATCTATCAAGGCGACGGATACTACTTTGGTGGATACAGCGTGTGGCAGCATACAAAATATATCGCTGGCACAAAGTAGAATAACCAACTATAACCCATCCGTATACATCGCGGACAGCACACCGTATTTCATCTATGACAGTCTGCGCACTGGCGGCACGGTCACTATCGTCACCGTATACGAGACCGACGAGGACAGCATAATAGGTCTATGGCAAATCGGAAGTGGTGGAAACCGTGCATTGTGGCTTAATTCGCAGCGCGTAAGTTATGAGGATTTTGCCATTACCTATCGCACCTCAACCGAGCGGGGCGTGGTTATTCACACCATGCTCTACCAATATCCCGAAACGGACAGTAGCTATGACGGACACGACACACTATTCCTTGGCCGCGAGGGCGACAATCTCGGTGACAAGAACTTTTGCGCACTGTTCCATTTCCCTGGTCAAATCAGCCACACTTACCAACGCCATCTGGAGTCGGCACTCGCTGTCCGCTATGGTGCGTTGCTGCACGGTCCGTATATAGACCGAAACGACGACACACTTTGGAACCCACTCGGTGCCGACAGCCTCTACAGCTTTGGAGTCTGCGGCATAGGGCACGACGACAGCCTCTCACTCTTCCAGCCCAAAAGCGTTATCCGAAACGATATACTCACCATAAAGGCCGTTGACACACTTGCCGACCTTGATTATGTAATGCTCGGCTGCGACAGCAATAATGTCTTCGACCTTGCCGACGATTTTGTTATTGTAGATACAATCCCCTGCCTTGCCGTAGCCCGCCAGTGGAAACTCCGCGCCCATACCAGCAATGACACAATCCATGTCCGCCTAACCCCCGACCTGTCGTTGCCAGCAAGCGTTCTTCACCTTATGCTCACCACCGACGACGACACCATTATACTTCCCCCTGACACTGCTAATACATTTACCTTCACTCTCGCGGAAGGACAGGACTACTACATCACCTTGCTTATCGAGGCTGCTGCTCTTACAACAGGTTCCAAGGGAGTAACGGGAAATAACCATAGTGACGAATATTCAGAGGGTGATGAACAATCTGCTTTCATCGTCAAAAATGCGACATTCACAATCTCACCCAACCCAACCGCTGGCCACTACATTGCCAGTGTCACCCAGCCTGACGAGGATATCATCAATATACGAGTAGTAGACGCCACAGGCCGCGTGATAGACCAGTACACCACTACCGAAAAATATTCGCAATACCAATACAAAGGCTTGCTGAAAACTGATGGTACCTACTATGTAACCGTCACCAGCAATAGCCAGCAGAAAACCATCAAACTGATAGTAGTTAAATAAATCCGCAATCTTTGTCATTATAATACTATGAATCGAAATAAATACCGTTTATCTACATTCCTGTTGGTTGTATGTGCATTGGTGGTATGCTCTTGCGAAACCAAGTGTGTAAACACCGAGATTGCGGACATTGACAACGCTGATACTATAGTAGTTGATACAGACACGTTCCTATCGGACAGCCTCACCGCCCAAGCAGAAGACAGGATTTTGGCTGTGCCAGTCGGTCGTTTTGTGGGAAGTGATCGTGTGTCGGCCAATAATCCAACCACCATCGCCGTCGAGAATGTAACGCTCCTCATCGACAGCGGCGCAGTAAGTCGCGACGTGGAGATTTCCATCCTTGCCACCACCGAGGAGCATTCGGGCGACATTCCCGACCACCTTGCCAACCTCACCGCCAATGGGGCTGTTTACCGAATGTTGCCCGACGGTCAGCAGTTCGAGCGCGACATCACCATCGCCATGCGCTACGACAGCACCGCGCTGCCCTATGGCTACACAGCCGACGATATCTACACTTTCTTCTTCAACGAGCAAACGCAGATGTGGCAGCAGGTGGAGCGCGACAGCGTAGACACGCAGAATCAAATCGTTTACTCTCGCACCAACCACTTCACCGACTATATCAACGGCGTGCTGAAAATGCCGGAGAGCAGCGACGCTATGGCCTATACGCCCACCAGCATCAAAGACCTCAAGGCCGCCGACCCCATAGATGGCATCACACTCATAGCACCGCCCGAAGCCAACATCCAAGGCACCGCCAACCTCACCTATCCGCTCACTATCCCCGCAGGCCGCCACGGTATGCAGCCACAATTGGCCGTCACCTACAACAGCGCTGGAGGCAGTGGCATACTCGGCCTTGGCTGGAGTCTGCCTATTAGTGAAATTAGCGTAGATACACGCCGTGGTGTGCCGCTCTTTAGCGACAGTCTTGAGACCGAGACCTATACCCTAGACGGGGAGGTGTTAGTGACAGCCTACACCGATGGCTACAATCTCCTTCACCTCAACAAGCCCGCTTATTCCACTCAATGGAAAGCCCGCACCACAAGCAACACCCAGCGTTTCTATCCGCGTGTCGAAGGCGCGTTCCGCCGCATCGTCCGCCACGGCACCAGCCCCAAGAACTACTACTGGGTCGTGACCGACAAGAACGGTGTCAAGTATTTCTATGGCGAGTCGGACAATTCCCGCCTTAAGGACGACAGCGGCAACATAGCCCGATGGTCTCTCTCCCGCATTGAAGATACTTATGAGAACATAGTGCTGTACTCCTACGAAACTCATACCCATACCGCTACCGGCAACACTAACGCCAGTCGGCAGCTGCTGATATCGAACATCAACTATACCTATCACAGACCCACCGACCTGCGTGGTCGTTACGATGTCCGTTTTCGCTATGCAGACAGTGCCAAGTGCGACGCTGTCAACTCAGCACGCTTCGGTTTCCTCGAATCCGACGCGGCGTTGCTTGACCGGATAGAGGTGCTTTTCGAAGACCGTCCTGTCAAGTTCTATTATTTTGGCTACAAGAAAGGTGCTTTTGGCAGGACACTTCTATGCAATATCATCGAAGCCGATCCCGATGTTGCCTCTTCCGGCTGCACCGATTGTTCGGGTACAACCAACACTGGTTACAATGATTATCACAACCCCGATTTTTCCTTTTGCGGTAATGCTCAATATTTTGACAGCATTTCCAATTTGAAATGGATGAGGGAACGGGAATTTCCGGGAGACACTTTTCTATATCCCGACACTATTGCCTTCTTCGACATCTGCACATCAGACACAATCGACTACTATTCAGACCTCGGCGTTAAAGGTGACACATTGGACACTCCCGTTTTTTCACGTGATGTCTACAGTCGTTGCTCCGCGATGGACACAACCTGTGTGCATCCCGCATACACTGAGCACCGCTTTTCCTATTCCAGTGTGCCGCCCATTATGTTATCTGCCACCGACTATATCAAGAACGAGGACAGCGAACAGGACAACCTTCGTGGACCATTGTTCTTGGTCAAGGGTAGTCCTGGACCCATTGAAGGTTCTGGCACAAGGTCTTGGAATGTTGGTGGTGCTGTCGATGCCGGATTTGGGTTGAACACATTTCTGAAGTCTATCACACTGGGAGGAAGTTATAGTTATTCCAAGAGCCATTCCGAAGGTCTTGTTTCACTTATAGACCTCAACGGTGACGGCCTTTCGGATAAGATTTACAAACGAGACGGCAATATCTATTATCGCCTGCGCGACAATGTTAACCATAACCGTTTCCTGTCGGAACAGATTGTTGAGGGCATTCCTGATTTTCTTCATTCTGTAAGCACCGGCAATTCGTGGGGTGTTGAGGGCAGTGTCGGCACTGGCGGGCAAGGGGTCTGTTTTGGCTTTAACTGGTCCGACGGCAACAGCACGACAACCACCTATTTCAGCGATATGGACGGCGACGGGCTGCCCGACCTCGTGCAGAATGGCCAGGTGTTCTACAACCGAATATATGACGATGAAGTTAATGTTTTCCAGCCTGCTGCTGAAGGAGTGGAGTACGTTGTTGTCTCTTCCTGTGGTCGAAGCGACACCATCTATATTGGAGAAACCGTTGATCCTTGGGTGTTTTCAGACTTCGTGGACTCAACGAGGTGTGACACCACATTCAACAAGGATGGTGAAATAGTTGACATAGAGTGCTATACATACACCGTTCCACGACCATACGAGCCAAATATTGAAAACGTCCGCTTTTGGCAGGCTCCGGATTCGGGCTTTGTGCATATCACCGACTCTGCCCGTATGCTTCCTTCATCAATGGTGACTGGCGACGGTGTACGCCTTCTTGTGCAGTACAACAACCAGATAGTGAATTGCGATACCCTGCTGCCTAATGTCGACACCTCTTTCCTTGACACGGTAATCTATGTCACGGAGGGCCAGCGTATCTATTTCCGAGTTCTCTCTATGGACACCCGCACTGCCGACCGCGTGATGTGGAACCCAACCATAGCCTATTGCGACGAACACGGAAATACAGAAGGATGGGTGGATACCAACAGTGTGGGACAAGACAAATACCGATATTCTTACGAAAACGATTTCCTGCTTAGCGGCCTCCAAAAGATAAAGATGCCATTTGCTGCCAAGGTGCATATTGAGGCTACGGCCTACGACCGTACAAACAATCCGCCATTACACGATACGTATCTAAAGGTTCTTGTTAATGGAGACGATTCCCTAAGTCTTTTCATAGGAGCCGATCCAAACTTTGATTCTATAACCTTATCCTTGCAAAAAGAGGACTCCATTCAAGTAAGGATTGTTGCCGATGACAGCATTAACTGGAGTAATATAGAATCTCAATGCCGCATCTATTTCACCGAAAACAATGCCACCGACGAAGATTCTCTCTTCGCCTGCATTGACACACTGAGTTATGAGGACAGCACCATTTATTTCTTCGACTATTATCCGCAAATACAAAAACTTGTATATTCTTGGCATAATGTAATCGATACAGTCTATATGTATGGCGATTACGACTCCTCATACGCCAAGTTTGGCACAATGTATCGCCATTGGGGGCAGTTCGCCTACAAGGCTCCTGCCAGTTCCAGTGGCGACATACTGCAGGAATCCTTGTTGTACGCTACCGACCTTGCATCGCTGTCGGAAGAAGGCGAAAGCACTTATTCGGGAATGAACAGTAACGTTCAGTTGGTGATAGATGGTGACAGCCAAGAGGATACGGCACGAATAGGCAATCACGCATCCTACAATCCGCTTGCATCATCGTTCTTTGTCATGCAGCCTGATTTCAAGCACAACTGCTGGTATGCCTACAGCGACTACGCCTATATCGAACGTGGCATGCTCTCCAACCTGCCTCACGCCGCTGACGGGTTGACTATTTCGCAGATTGATAGTACAGACTACGAGAGCAGTATGCCCATCTACACGCCGGGCGCGGTGGCAGTCAGCAAGAAGTCTTTCAACAAGAGTTTCGGCGTGAGCGGAAATTTGAACGTAAAAATTGCAGGGATTGGATGGAGCGGCAGTGCCAGTTTTACCAAATCGGAATCGCGACAATTAGCGGATATGCTCGACCTCAACGGCGACGGCTTGCCGGATGTGTTGTCTGAAGTCAGGGTGCAATACACACAGCCCTTTGGTGGACTGAGTGCAAAGACCGGTACAATGTTCATTGACGGGTTATATTCCGAGTACTCTCTTGACACCATATATGGCGGTTCTTTTGGAGGCAGCGCGTTACATATGCTCTGGCAGCCCGCCAACAATACACGCCGTTCATCCAAATCAATTTCAGGCAGCGTGGGTGCCAATGTCGGTAACACCCGCGGCTCTGGCAACTGCGCCACAAGTTGGGTCGACATAAATGGAGACGGGTTGCCTGACAAGGTCTATTGCAACGGTGGAAACTTGTATTATTATCAGAATGTCGGCTATGGTTTCCTCCCACGTGCGCTCTTCTCCGATGGCACAGTCCGTCATTCAACCAGCCTCGGCAATTCGGGAGGCACCAGTCTGGGTGCTTCCTTCGAGCGTACCTGGTTGAATAAAGAGGGTGCAATGCTTGACGAATTGGCGAATGGACTACCCGATGAGCTTGACACATTGAGGAATAGATTATTAGACCTGCTCAATCATCAAAAATACAACAACCGGCTCAATGTCAGCATTACTGCTGGCTTCGGGTCTTCTTACTCCGAAAACACTACCGATGTCCTCACCATTGACCTCAACGGCGACGGTCTGCCAGACCGCCTCGAAAAACACGGCAATGTCTATTACATTCAGTTCAACAACGGCAACGGTTTCGAGTGGTCCAATGCCTTGCTGCACGTGGCGAAGGACATCGACAACATTTCATACACTACCGACCTTACGGGAGCCGTGACGGCAGGTGTCACATTCGGCTTCATCCCTCTCAAAATCGAGGGCAATCCCAAAGGCGGTCTCTCGCGCAGCCTCAGCCGCACCGAGGCGCAGTGGTCTGATATGAACGGCGACGGCATTCCCGACTATATATGGGATGCCGGCGACGGATATATCGGGGTACGCTATTCCCGCCTCGGCGAGGCCAACCGACTCACCTCGGTAACATTGCCGTCTGGTGGCACCTATCAGATGACCTACACCCTCAATGACGATGGCTCGGAGAGCAATATGCGCCATTATGTGATGTCGTCGCTCACGGTCAAGGACAACCGCATTCAGGCTCCCGACCAGAACCGCCGTTTCCAATACGCTAGCCGCTACTACGACCGCATCGAACGTGAGGACTACGGCTATGCAGAGGTGGTCACCATTGAGGATAGCACGGCTCTCGACGGCTACCGTCGCACCGTACAGCAGTACCATAATCAGGACTACCTCTTCCGCGGCCTCTGCCACGGCACGACTGTTATTGACGGCAGCAGCCAGGACACCCTCTCCGCCTCGCGCCAAGAGTACCGCCTCTTCGAGATTGTATCTGGTAATTTGGTGGATTCTGTTGGGCCTGGCTGCTATGGCGACGGCTTCCCCGCTGTCCTGACAGACAGCACACTCTATTACGACGGCGGCCAACGACAGATAGTCTCGCGCCTGCGCTTCGGCTACACCTGTTTTGGAAACATCGACACGGTTTGGGATGACGGTGCGCTTAATGACCCATCCGACGACTATGTTGCCGCCACCCACTATGATTCCATTGGCGACTATATTGTCTCCATTGTGACAGATGAGCGCGTGACGGCTGGAGGAACACTCTATCGCCGCCGCCATGCCGATTACTGTCCCACTGGCGATATACAAACACTTACATTCCACAACAACGCCTCGGCCGATGCCGTCTACGACTTCAAGTATGATGACTATGGAAATATAGATACCATATTCTATCCAGAAAACCACCAAGGCCAGCGTTTCTTCGTCACCTATAAGTACGACAGTGAGACCCACTCACTGGCGACAGAAACGAGCAATGCGTACAACTTAACGTCATACGCAACTTACGACCACCGCTGGCAGAAGCCTGTGTGGACGGAGTCGGTGAATGGCGCACAGTCGAAATACTGCTACGACAGTCAGGGCCGCTTGACGGAACTTTACGCGCCTTTCGAGTACAGCACTGGCCACCCTACCATCCGCAACGAGTACTACGACCGCTACCCGCAGACCGATGCCTTCTGGCGCCATTGCCGCCTCTGGGCACGGACGCTCAACGACAACAACGGGGCTAACTATATCGGTACTGTTACCATCAGCGACGGCCTCGGCCGCCCGCGCATCGTGAAGAAGGAGGCTGCCGTGGGTGGCCAGCCTATGCGCATCGTCAGTGGCTACACCGAACTTGACGCACTCGGTCGCAAAGTCCGCGAATATCACCCCGACATGGAAGCCCTCAGCACCCCCGACTCGACCTTCAACTCTCCACTTTCCACTCTCAACTCTCAACTATTCTACGACCGTATCGACCGCGTAACAAAGACCGTTTACCCCGACGGCACCTTCTCCACGTCTGATTATACTGTTGCGGGCGATGCCGACAGCATCCTGCGCCTCGAAGTGGAGGTCACCGACCAGAACGGACATACCTCCTATATCTTCTCCAATGTCCACGAACAGAACACCACCACCATCGACCCCCTCGGCTCGACAACGGTGTTTCACTACGACCATGTCGGCCAGCTGCAGGAAAGCATTGACCCAGAAGGACACAGCACATACCATGCATACGATATGCTCGGTCGCCGCACCGACCGCACCCATCCGTCAGCAGGGCACACCCGCTGGGACTACGACCCTGCGGGCAACATTCTTCGTCAGACACAGAACGACGGACAATGGATTGAATATTACTATGAGTACAACCGCCCCGTCCACATCAAGTATTCCGACCGCACATGGAACAACGTGTGGTACAAGTATGGCTCATCCGGGACGGAAGCTGGCCGCGTCGTCTGTCAGCAGGATGCCACGGGCGTGCAGCAGTTCCACTACGACCTTATGGGCAACGTGGATACCAACTGGCATACATACGTGCAGCCCAATTCTCCCAATACATTTACATTGAAGACCGCCTGGCATTATGACAGCTGGGGACGGGTGCAAAGCATCACATACCCTGACCGAGAAAAGGTGGATTACAAGTACGACTTCGGCGGTCAGCTCTACAGCATCGACGGCTACAAGAGTGGTCATGTGGGACACACGCCCTATATCCGCGAAATCCTCTACGACCACTTCGGACAGCGCACACAGGTCATCGATGGCGATGATGTGAAGACTACCTACGACTACAACCCCGCCACTCGACGACTGGCACATCTGATGAACTATTCCAGCGTCACAGGGGAAACGCTTCAAGATAATCTTTATTACTACGATGCCGTCGGCAACGTCGACTCTATCCGCGACAACGGACGCAACCACCGCCTACAGACCTACAAGTACGACGATGCCAACCGCCTCGTTGGTTCCACTGGCAGCATGACACAGGAGTATTCGACAGCCCTGCCTTATAGCTACGAATCCGGTTATAAGTACAGCCCCGCGGGCAGGTTTTTGAACAAGTATGTCGATAGCAAACGTCTCAGCACGGCAATGGGGCCTTACCCGGTACGCTACGATAACGAGTATTCCTACACTCACCCCAACAACCCATACGCCGTAACCCACGTTCAGGATGCCTATGGTGCTCACTATGACTTTGATTGGGATGACAACGGCAACCTCACCGATTCACGCGCCTATGCCACCCATACCGACCGCCGACTCTGCTGGACGGAGGACAACCGTCTCCAGGCCTTTATGGAGCGTGGCGACGAGGGCGGCATCGCGGCCTGGTACAACTATTCCGCCGAAGGCGAGCGTAACATCAAACTCACCTCCCCTCGTCTGAACATCCAGCAGAACGCCACGCTGTTCAACAACCCGCCGCTGGTATATCCCACGCTCTATGCCTCATCCCTCGTGACGCTCACCAAGCATGGCTACACCAAGCACTACTTCGAGGAAGGCCGTCGCATCTGTAGCAAGATTGGCGGCGGTATGCATGGCAATGTCACTGTAGAGGAGCTTGACAGTCGTCTGCCCGAACTGGCATACAACTATGATGAACAATTCCATCACCAGTACGACGGCATCCGCCACACCTTCCACGACTGCATCGAGGCCGACCCACAAATCATTGATGGCGTCAATCTGCACCACATGCTCGTTGAGAGGGAAGTCCAGCGCGACAATGACGAACCCGCCTTCTTCTACCACGGCGACCACCTCGGCAGTGCCGCCTATCTGACCTATCACGGCGGTGTCGTCCAGACGCTCAACTACTTGCCATACGGTGAAGACTGGGTTGAGTTGAATTTCTTTGCTCCGCACGACACCACACGCCTCGGCATCTACCGCTTCAACGGGAAGGAGAAGGACTACGAATCCGGCTTCCACTACTACGGCGCGCGATACTACTGGAGCGAAGTGTTGACAGGGTGGCTGTCCGTGGATCCGATGATGGACAAGTATCCAAACATCTCTTCCTATAATTATTGTGTGCTGAGTCCTGTTAGACTAGTTGACCCTAATGGTGAAAGCCCAGTCTCTATGGGAGCTAAGTTTATAGCAAAAAATGCAACCAAAGCCGCAGCCAAAGCTCTGGTTAAAAATTTAGTAAGCAATAGACTGAAAAACTACGCATCACAAAAATGGGCGAAACAGCTACTTTCAGATGCCCTTACGGGTGTTGATATTGCCATGGGACAAGCATGGTGGGAATATGCTATTGAAGTTATTCCAGTTGCAGGGGATGCCTATGGTGCATATAAAGTATCATCTCAGGCACTAATGGTTGCCAAACATCTTGATCACGTTGAAAGGAGGATAAATAGCGTGGCCAAAGCGCTGAATGGTAGAAATACACTTCGTGGGGCAATGGGGTTAACTGACGTCACCAAAGAAGCTCATCATCTTATACCAATACAAGCGCTAAAAGAATCCAAAGTTGTTCAAGCTGCAGTGGAGGCTGGTTTTGAGTTCAATGGCAAGATAAATGGAATTGCACTCCCGAAGGGTCATGAGCCTCATCTGGATTATAATAGATCTGTGATGAATGAATTGCAGAGATGGGAGAAAGCTAATCCTAATTATACACCAGAAATGGCCAAGGCTAAAGTCGAACAGCTTGCAGTAAAATTACGTAATAGACTGGAATAAATCATGACAAGTATAATCATATGAGTTACTTTTTTTTAGAACATTCAACCGACACAAGTGAAGTTGGCCATGTGTCTTGGGGACAGTTAGATTTAATAACACCCTACAATGCCGATGAGTTATTGGATAAAAACATCAATATAAAAATACAATGTCAGCAAAAGAAAAGGGCAAAACTAACAGACCTAGTAAGTTGTTTTAAACTTGGAATTGGCAACAATTATATTATCAGCCAACGAATGAGAGTGTTATTAGAAACCTTTTATCTTCAGCCTCATTCTTTCTCGACATGCTGTATCGAAAAAGTTGATGGCAGCTTTGTTGAATATAATGTATTGCATTTTAACGACAATTTTTTCTCACAGGCAGTTGATTTTAATAGGTCTGTATTTCGAGTGGCCGATACCTGTACATTCCCTTTGACCGGAGAAGAACCTATAGTACACGTGACGGGTTATTTAGACTATATGTCTAAAAAGGAAGATTTAGCTCTAAAACTTTTAGAACTAAGGGCAGAAAGGATTGTCGTAGACGAACATTTCAACAAAAAATATGACATGCTTTCTTTCTACCCATTTGATGAACACACCTATATTTCGGAGAAATTAAGGAATGTGCTAATAAACGAACAGGTATCAGGAGTAAAGTTGACAGAAACATTCAAATTACAAGAATAATAACAAATAATCAAAGTTTAAAATGGTAAAACAAATCAAAAAACTGACCATGCTGTTCTTCGTGGCAGCCACAATGTTCACATTTTCGTCCTGCAACAAGGATAACTCCGACGACAACACCTCCAGCGGCGGTGGCGGCAGCAGTTCCGCCAATTACCCTGAGACAATAGTCTCGACCAACTGGAATTGGGAAAGCAGTGAGCCGACAAACGGATTTGTTCGTGTTGGTGTATTCTTTGGTGAAAACAACAACTTCACATCAGTGACGATGGAAAAGGCAGAAACTCACCTTGCGGACATATACATTGGAACATATTCGTATTCTACCGGTAGTGGTTCGATGTCTTTAGAAGATCAGGGGTCGCACACAACATCATCCGCCACATTTTCCATCAACGGCACGACGATGACCTTTAAAATCAACGGCGGCACCTACACCCTGACAAAACAGTAGCCCTCCATCACTTCAAAGGCGCACTCCCAAGAAATCTCACTAAAAGAACTCCAAAGAGTACCCCCTAGAAGTACCCACTCCACCAAGGGTGCCAGCCCCACACGCTGGCACCCCTTGGCAGAAAAAGGCCTTGGGTGAATTGTTCTCCACCCAATGGGCACCGATAGAAAATTAAGAAAAACTGGCCATTAAGATATGGGTAACACTCTTGACCTATATGAGGTTATCTCCCACGAGTCTGGACGTAACGA
>FLNU01000297.1_pt1 | contig 19046 bp, 19 predicted proteins | sample 1140361 | NCBI WGS metagenome assembly FLNU01 (sample SAMEA3878206, study PRJEB12797) | bioreactor metagenome | biome: Moose rumen | place: Sweden | collected 2011-10 | reverse complement strand
GTCTAAAGTCTAAAGTCTAAAGTCTAAAGTCTAAGGTCGGTTCTCGGTTAACGGTCTAAGGTCTAAGGTCGGTTCAGGGTTGACCTTTGACCTTTGACTTTCGACTTTTATTCGGTCTAAGGTCTAAGGTCGGTTCAGGGTTGACCTTTGACCTTTGACTTTTGACTTTTGACCTTTGACCGTCCACCAGGACGTAGAGCGCCTTTGACTTTTGACTTTTGACTTTTGAAAATGACGGCGCAAATGTAAGAAAAAAAACGGAATAAACAAATAAAACGGGCAGAAAAATGCTATTTTATGTCAAAAAGTGGCGATTTTTTTGCAATATCCAGCATTTTTTGCCCGAAAAAATGTATCTTTGCACCTGAAGGACGGTCTAAGGTCTAAGGTCGGTTAACGGTCTAAGGTCAAAGGTCTAAGGGTCAGCCTCTCCCCAGCCCTCCCCTAAAGGGAAGGGAGGTGGGGTTCCAAGTTACAGGATTCAAGTTACAATATAAATTATAAATATAATATGGAAGAAAACAGAACGACAAGTTTCACGTCTCGGATGACGGTCACTCCCGACGTCACCGCAGAACGCATCGGTTCGGGGGACATGCCGGTGCTCGCCACACCTGCGATGTTGGCTCTTATGGAGAATGCAGCCATGGAGGCGGCACGTCCTCTGCTTGAGGAGGGACAGACCACAGTGGGGGGTCAGATAGCATCAACGCACCTCAAACCTTCGCCTGTGGGAGCCGAAGTGACGGCTACGGCCACCCTCACTGCCCGGGAGGGAAAGAAACTCAGTTTCCGGGTTGAGGCTCGCATGGGCGATGTGCTCATTGGCGAAGGCACGCATCTGCGTTTCGTGGTCGAGAGGGAAAAGTTTCTGGCAAAGGAAAGCCTCTCCCCAGCCCTCCCCTAAAGGGAAGGGGGAAGGGTTTCAAGTTTCAAGGGTTTAGGGATGTATGGCGACAGATATTTATAAAGAAACAACGCTATGAAACACATCACAGGCTCTCTTTTTCTTCTGCTCCTGCTGCCTTTTGGGGGGAGCGGGGCAGTGTTCACGGGTCAGATGCTGAGTGTCGATTCGGTGGCAATACCCTACGCTACGGTCTATATCCCACAGTTGAAGCAGGGCACGATGACAGATGCAGCGGGACGCTGGAACCTCGGGAACTTGCCAGCTGGAACCTATCGAGTGGAATTCTCCTGCATGGGTTATGAGATGCAGACGGAGGAGATTGCAGTGCGCACGATGGTGCCCGTTCACCGAGACATCCTCCTTCGGGAGAATGCCATCCGATTGCCGGAAATCATCGTCAGCAACGGCACCGAAAATCCTGCCGTCGGTATTCTTCGCAAGGTAAGAGCCAGTCAGGCAGAGACGAAGAAGCGGGTGGGCTCGTACAAGGTTCGACAGACATTGGACTGCGACTACGACGTGAGAGGTGTGCCGGCCAAGTTTTGGAAGTTCCTCAAGTTTTTCCTGATTGTGAAGCCGTCCTACCGCCGATTCGTCATCTTCCTCGAGAAGCACAAACTGCTCAAACTCGACATGTATTACGAGATTGGAGCTGAAGGCAAAAAAGAAAAAGCCGGCACCCCCGTCATCACCCATTCCTCAGAACCCGTCACCACCCAAGAGGCCAAGACCATAGTCGATGTTGCCAAGACGGAGTCAGTCTTCTCCCAATTGGATGAAATCGGAGAACAGTTTGACACCGACAAGAAAGCGGGCAAATACACCCTGACGGGGACCTATCAGTCGGGCGACAAGGTGATAGACATCCTCATAAGTACAGAAGAACCGAACTACAAAAAAGCCGAGAACCGAAGGGACTCGTTACGGGCCCGGCGCACAGCATCCCACCTCACGAGAGAACTGCATGTTGTGGAAGGCGACTGGGCCGTCTTCCGTTACAAATCGTTCGGGAGCAATTACACGGCGGCAGAACTGTTGCCCGGCATCTGGCTCCCCGTCTCGACACTCATTTCGTTCGACCTTGGCGAACTGTCGGAGGAGTTCGATTTGTCCGGCGAATTGAACGAAAAACTCGACTCGCTCAACCGGCTCAAGGAAAATCCCGACCTCAAGAAGAAAGAGCGGAAGAAAATAGACGACATCATAGAAAAGAGCAATATGTTCAAGGAAATGATGACCCTTCGCGTCAAGTTTGCCGTCTCGTTCAAGTACGATGAAATGAACAGCCTCTCCCCAGCCCTCCCCTGAAGGGAAGGGAGGTGGTGGAGGGGAGGTTTCAAGTTTCAGGTTTCAGGATTCAGGTTATTAACGGGGACGAAAACGGGGACAGGTTTCAAGTTTCAGGTTTCAGGTTTCAGGATTCATGCTTCAGGAAGGTTTTGCGCATGGTCATTCCCACTTCGCGCCAAGTGGCCGGCATGAGCTTTGAGCGGCGGCGTATGGGGGAATCGTAGAGCAGGAAGGCCATGAGGAGCAGCAGCGCGGCGAAGACGGTCCATCCGTAGAGTGTCTTGACGGAATTGGCCATCACCATGGGTACAAAATCACTGTCCAGGAAAGCCCCCAGGTCGAATGGTTGAGACGAGAATCTCACAGCATCAATCCAGGAGCCGTAGCGAGCCATTCCCTCGGCCACGTACCACTTTAGGCCGTAGGTAAAGACGGCACTTCCCAAACAGCCGCCCACAATGAGGTGAAGCACCTGGAAGATGCCCAGTCCCTGGAAGAAAGTGTGGAACGACATAGAGTCCTGGAGGGAGGTGAGAAACATGATGCTGAGCACCGCCGAGGCAAAGCCGCGACAGAACACGGGCCATGCTATCGTATGCATGGGAACTGTAGGAGACAGGATGCTGTACATGCCGATGAGATAGCCCAGCGCGGCCACCAGACCCACGATGGCCAGACGGATGTAGCTGAAGCGCATGCGATGCATCCACCACAGGGAGAAGATACAGCCGGTCATCACACCGCCCCACACGGCCCAGTCCAGGCGGGCAGAGGTTCCTTCGCTGTAGCCCATCACGGAGGAGAGAAAGACTTCTTCGAGCACATGCTCGGAGGCGAAAATCATCTCGACAGCCACAATAAGCACAAAGATGGGCACCACGTACCGGACGCGGAAGATGGCGGGATTGATATATGGGTGACGCACCGTGAACATACGCCAGAGAGCCATAGCCAGTGTTGCAACGGCAAGACCTGCAATCACCCACGTCTGTTCGCCCTTCCACCAGTTGAGGAAGTCGCCATAGCAGAGCAGGGCAGCCATCTCGAGCGTCAAGGCATTCCAGAGGAGCCAGCCCGTCCAGTCGATGCCGACAAGGGGGAATTTGGGCATGAAGCGGAAGTGACGGGTGCAGATGTGCATGAAGAGAACGATGAAGGTCATCGCTCCGATGGCAGCCCAGTGCATGAGCCGCCAGTCGCCCCACTCGGCTATCCAGGCCCCCATCCAGGCCCCGACACTCACCAGTCCCAGCACGAAGATGTGGAGGACGGGGAAGAAGATGGTGAAATCCCTTTTGGGTGTCATCCAGAGCTGAATGGTCGAGAAACATTCGAAGGTGCCCTCAATCTTGAAGATGCCCTCCACGAAACACAGAGCGCACAGCAGGGGCAGGCAAGTGGTGTACATCGTCAGGAGGTTGCAGACAGCCAGTCCGGCTGCCGACACGGTGAGCAGCGTTTTGTTGGTGAAGCGGAACTTCATTCGGAAGAGCATGGGGAACCAGAGACCCATGCCGCACATATTGCAGTAGAGGCATACGAGGTAGTCCTCCCGCATGAGCGACTCGCCGCCCATCATCGCATCCAGCGCACCGAGATAGCGTCCCGACGTGAGCTGAAAGAAGGAGATGAAGAGCAGGTAGCACCAGGGTTGCAGCCTTCGCGGGAACCAAGAGTGAAATGCCGGGACGGAGAATCCGGCCTGTTGAGTATCAGGAGCCATCATCTGTCTTTCTCCTCCTTAGTATTTCACCTCACATTCCACGTTGAAGCCCGCACGGAGCTTGGCCAGCTTGACGGTGTCGTTGCCGGCGAGGGAGATGCGTACGGGGATGCGCTGTTCCACCTTCACAAAGTTGCCGGTGGCGTTGTCCTGGGGTATGAGCGAAAAGGCAGCTCCCGTGGCGTCGGAGATGCTCTCCACACGTCCGATGAAGGTCTCTCCGGGCACGGCATCGGCGGTGATTTCCACCTCGGCACCTTCGTGGATGTTGGGCATCTGTGTCTCGCGGTAGTTGGCCACCACCCAAAGTTCCGTACCGTCCACGATGTTGACCATCGTCTGTCCGGGCTGTACAAGCTGTCCCTCGTGGATGTCTTTGCGGCCGGTTACACCGTCGCAGGTAGCCACGATGACGGTGTAGCCGAGGTTGATGCGTGCGAGTTCCACAGCGGCTTCACAGACGCGTATGGCAGCCTCGCTCTGAGAGAGCTGGTGGGTCTGTACATCCTTGGAGAGGGAGGTTGTCTGACGTGCCCGGGAGACGCCTTCGTATCGTGCCAACGCAGTCTCGTAGGCGGTCTTCACGTTGTCGTACTGCTGTTGGGTGACGGCATCCTGGGCCAACAGGCGGTCGTAGCGCTCCAATTCGCGGCGTGCGTTCTCCATCTGCACACGTGCTTCCTCGATGGACGCATCGTTGACGCGCAGCGTGTTGTCGGTGGTGGCTATTCCGGCCGAGGATGCTTTCACTCCGGCGCGAGCCCGGGCCAAATCGGCTTCGGCCTGAGCCAGACGGAGACGGAATTCACTGTCCTCGATGATGACCAGCGTGTCGCCTTTGTGCACGGGCTGGTATTCGTTGAAACAGATTTCTTTTATGAAACCTTGCACGCGGGTGTTGACCGGGGTGATGTGCTGATAGACATTGGCATTGTCGGTCCACTCCACCTGTCCGAAATGGACAAAGCGAGAGATGACATAACACAGAATGCCACAGAGGAAAAGGATGATGACGACGTTATAGAGTATTCGTTTGGTAGAGCGTTTCATAAAGAAGAAGCAGTATATTTGAGTTTATAATAATTGTAGATGAGATTGATTCTCGCGTTGACGAGATTGAGCGATGCCGAGAGTTTCATGTTCGAGGCATCGAGCATGTCGGTGAGCAGGGCCAGGTCGTTTTCGTAGCGGTTGGCTGTCACCTCATAGTTCTGGTCGGCCAGTTCCACGCTTTTCTGCTGGGTGCGCACTTCTGTGAAGGAGGTCAAGAAGTTGGTGTAGGCTGCAGTGATGCCGTTGTCCACGCCTTCGCGGGCGGCATCTATCTCCTCGCCGGTGCGTCTTACGTTGAGCTTGGCACGTCGCAGGTTGCTGTTGTTTTTCCAGAGCGACGAGAGCCGGTATTTCACACCCAGTCCCACGAACCAGTAGTTGTAATTCATATCGATGGTCGGCACTTCGATGGTGATGGGACCGTCGAGGTGGTCTTCTGCGACGATGGCCAGCGAGGGCAGCGATGCCGCACGTGTGGCCTTGAGTTCCTGTTGCGAGATGCGGTGAGCCAGCGTAGCCTGCTGCAATCCGGTGTTGTTATTGTTGGCCAGCGTGAGCCATTCGTTCTCGTTGAGTTGTTCCAAAGGCAAGTCCAGCAGGGTTGTGTCGGGGGCAATGCGTGTGTCGGCGGGCAGGTGGAGAGTGGTCACCAGCTGTTGGTTCAGTATGTGGAGGCCGTCCACCAGTTTCACTTTCTGCAGTTCCAGCGTTTGGAGTTGCAGTTCGTAACGTGTGATGTCGTTCCGAAGCACGGTGCCCTGTTCGCGGCGTGCCTCCATGTTGCGGAGCATCTGCCGGGTGAGAGCTATGTTCTGGTCCAGTACCTGCATCTGGTTGCAAAGTTTGTAAAGTTCCAGATAATAGCCTGTGAGCAGGAACCTCACTTCCTGTCGGTTTTTCTTCAGGTCGAGGGCTGCCATCTGTTCGCCCAGCTCGGCGATGCGTATGCCGGCTGTGATGGCTCCGCCGGCGTAGAGTACCTGCGAAGCTTCGAGCGAGAAGTTGTTTCCCCAGTGGGGCATGTCGATGGACTGCCCGTCGCCGAAGTGGCGGTCGGTCAGGTAGCCGTCTCCCAGGTACGAACCCGACAGGGAGAGGTTTACTTCGGGAAGCATGGCGCTCTTGGCTGCGTGCACAGCTTCAGCCGAGGCCTCGTGGGCTGTTCTGGAGGCGCGTATCACTTGAGAGGTGGAGTCTGCCAGCGCATATATCTCCCCGATGGTCATTACCCTCAGGTTCTGCGCTGTTGTCAGTGCGGAGACCAGACCTGCCGTCAGAATGGATAACATTAATTTTTTCATTGTTCTTTTATATGTAATTTTTTTTCAACTCAGAGGCGGAGCTTCAGCGATACCTTATTACACATAACACATCACTGACTTCAGTGCTCCGTCAGCCTTTTCGTTTGTGGCGCTACATCAGCCGATTTTGCATTTCCATTCCGGCGCAGGCGTTCTGTTTTCGGGTGCAAAGATAGCGTATTTTTTCCAAACGGCCAAATTCCCGGGGGCAGGAAAATGCAATTATTTGTCCGTTATCCGACAACGTTGCGGTGTCGGGATGGCAAAAAAAGGTCCGAATAACGGGTGGAAATCTGAATTTCGGCAACAAATCCGTCATTTTTGTCATTTTAATAAGCAGAAAGTTCCTCCGTTTCCAAAAAAATGTGTATATTTGCATCGCCAAATCAGTTCCCGGCTTTGAGTCCGGGGGCTGTGGTCTTGTTAATTTAGGTCAGAAGAATATGGAAGAATCAACAACTCTGATAGTCAGAATTCTGATAGGCGGCCTGCTGGGCGGTCTCATCGGTTTCGAACGCGAATTACGGTCCAAGGAGGCCGGCTTCCGCACCCATTTCCTCGTGAGTCTCGGGTCGGCTTTGTTCACGGTGATATCGGCCTACGGCTATGATACCTTTTTCCGCGATTCGATGGAGCTGTTCCGTGACATGCATCTGACGGAAGCTCTCAGCTTCGATCCCTCGCGTATTGCGGCCCAGATTGTGTCGGGCATTGGTTTCCTCGGAGCCGGCATCATCATCTTCCAGAAGAATGCGGTCCACGGGCTGACCACTGCCGCCGGTCTTTGGGTCACGAGTGCCATCGGTATTTCGTGCGGTATGGGCCACTACGACTACGCTGTGGCAGCTACCGTTGTGGTCATTTTGGTGCTCGAGTTCATGGTTGTGCTCAATCCTTACATCGGAACCAAGACGCTCGCTGTCTCGTTCACCACCGTTGAACGTGGCAAAATCAACGAGGTGATGTACCGGCTGGAGTCCGACGGCATAAATGCCAAGCTGACCCAGCTCAAAATCAAACACATCGAGTCCGGACCGCAATATACCGCCGACCTGGAGATTCGCGTAAGGCTGAAAGGCTACGAGAAACGCATCCTCGCCCTCCTGGAAGATATCGACGGCCTCATTGTGGAGGAGAAGATGGAGGTGTGACCCCGCTCCATACATATACAAAACGTGCCGGGAATACTGCATGCGTCAGTGTTCCCGGCACGTTGGCCTTCATTGGGTGAGAGGGTGTCTCAGCGTTTGTCTGTCACGCCGTACTTGAGCCACTGGTCCTGTTCGAAACGGCTCTTGATGCCCGTCTTGCCCGTCAGCAGATTGTCTTTCAGCCGGCTGAGGATGGCGTGGCACTGTGTGCGGTGCTCCGAGAGAGCAGCCTCTTCGCGGGCCACAGCTTCTCCTTCGCGCTCCATCTCTTCGATGTCTTTCTGCAGGGTTTCGACGATACTGGGATCGTAGCCTTTCGATACCAAGAAATCCCGGTTCTTGTTCACACCGTCAATCAGAATTTTGGCTTTTTCAATCTGATCGCTGTAAATCTTGTTCATCACAAATTTTTTGTTTAATGGGGAGTTATACATACACCATGCTCGCCCCGCAGGGGAGAGGTGCACGGCAAAGATAAAGAAAATTTTCGAAACCTCCAAATTTCTCTGTATCCCATGCAGAAGCGCTTTCAGAAGGGAAAAATGCTGAGATTGTGCGTAAAACGCGAACTCTTAAAAAATCATAAATTTTATTCCGAAATTTCTTTATTCCCCGAAAATGCCGTATATTTGTACCCAATCTTAAGAACTGAAACCTTAATTTGTTCGCTGAAATGAAACAGATAAATTATCAACCCCGGGGTGTGTGCGCACGCATGATGACTATCCTCGTCGATGACGAAGATGTCGTACAGGATTTCCGCGTAGTGGGCGGCTGTCACGGCAACCTGCAGGGCATTGCAGCCCTCGTGCGAGGTATGAAGGCCGACGACGTGATAGCGCGGCTCGACGGAATCCGTTGCGGTGCTAAGGAGACCAGTTGTCCCGACCAGTTGGCTCAGGCTCTCAAGGGAAGCCGGGCGGCCAGTGGTTCTGTCGAAATCCATTGATAACCTGACTTCCGATGCCGATACGCCTTCTTCCGACGCTCCTGCTTTACATTTTCTCGGTGGGCTACACCCCCGGGCCGGCCAATATCTTCAGCCTGACCTGTTCCCTCCGCTATGGCCACCGGCGTTCACTGCGCCTATGGTACGGACTCCTCACGGGGTTCACCCTTGCCGCTACCGCTGTTGCCGTTGTCTGCTGGGCGGTGGGACCTGCCATCGGCGACTATATCCGTTGGATTAAATACATCGGTGCAGCCTATATCCTCTATCTCGCCTGGACCGTCTTCCGCTCGCGAGGCGATGCCGGCGGGAGCGGGGGAGAGTGCTCTTTCCGCACGGGTCTCATCGTGCAGCTCACCAATGCCAAGATGATAGTCTTCGACTTTATGGCCTTCGGCATGTTTGTCATGCCCTATTCCACAAGTCTCATCGACTACCTCGATTTCGTCTTCCTCCTTCTCCTGGCCGGTCCGGGCGGCAATCTGGCGTGGATTCTGGCCGGAGGATTCCTGAGCCGCATTTTCCGCGACTATCGCCGCACGGTCGATATCGTTCTCGCTCTTGCCCTTGTGGCCTGTGCGGTCATGATTCTGTTGTAATTTTTTTTATCCCCATATCTCTATATTTTTTTTATTTATGGACTTCAAACAATTGTCGGAGGAGAGATATTCCTGCCGTCAGTTTTCCGACCGTCCGGTGAGCGACGACCTCGTCCGCGAAATCCTCCGTCTCACCACGCTGGCTCCCACGGCTGTCAATTACCAGCCCTTCAAGTTTTTTATCGTCAGGGACGAAGCCAAACGCCTGCGGCTCTGCGAGGCGGGCAATATCCGTTTCCGCGCTCCTCTTTATATTATTATGGCCGAGGACGAAAGCCAGGCTTGGGTGCGCCGCTACGACGGCAAGAACTTTGCCGACATCGACGGCGGCATCGCCGGCTATCAGCTCCACCTCGCCGTCTATGAAGTGGGACTGCGCACTGTTTGGGTCGGCTCGTTCGATGCACCCCGGGTCAAGGAAGCTTTTCCACAGCTCGCGCCCTATAGCCTCACTGCTGTATTCCCCATCGGCTACACCGACGAGGATCAGCCCTCCGAACGTCACGCGCTCCGCAAGAGCATCGAAACCCTGAGCGAAGAGCTTTAACAGAATCCCCGTTTATGAAAAGAATTGCTATGATTACGGGGGCCACGAGCGGCATCGGTGCCGCCTGTGCCCGCGCTTTTGCCGGCAGCGGCTATGACCTCATTCTCACCGGACGCAACGTTCAGTCTCTCGACAGCCTCTCCGGGGAACTGCGTGCCGTCGGGGCTGAAGTGACAGAACTCGTCTTCGATGTGCGCGACCGAGGGGCAGCTGCTTCGGCGGTGGCTTCCCTCACAGGACGCTGGCAGGACATCGATGTTCTGGTCAACAATGCCGGCCTCGCCCTCGGCCTGGACAAGGAATATGAAGGCGACCCCGACGAGTGGGAGACGATGATAGACACCAACATCAAGGGACTCCTCACGATGACACGTCTCCTCGTGCCCCGCATGGTGGAGCGCAACAGCGGACACGTCATCAACATCGGCTCTGTGGCCGGCGATGCGGCATACGCCGGCGGTGCCGTCTATTGTGCCACCAAGAGCGCCGTCAAGGCTCTCACCGACGGCCTGCGAATCGATGTGGCTCACACTGCCGTGCGTGTCACCAACGTCAAGCCCGGCCTCGTCGAGACCAACTTCAGCCGCGTGCGTTTCCACGGGGACGAGGGGAGGGCGGCTTCCGTCTATCGCGGCATTCAGCCCCTCACGGGCGATGACATTGCCGATGTGGTGCTCTATGCCGCCAATGCGCCCCAACATGTCCAGATAGCCGAAGTTCTTGTCCTCGCCACCCATCAGGCCAACGGCACCGTAATACATCGCGAAGATTGAGTCCTCCGGCGGTGGTGCTCTTTTTTGCGCTCAACTGGGGCGTTTGGGAGGCATGTTTTGACAATAATAGCGATTTTTTAATTTTTTTTGGCAAAATATCTGAATATATCAAAAATTATGTTTATCTTTGCAGCGGTTATTTGTTCTCTTATGTCTCTTTTATAAATAAAATATTAAGTATGAAACGTTTTTTACTTCTCGCAGTTTCGATGTTATGCGTTCTCTCCCTCAGTGCAGAGGGCATCACTTACAACCTCGGATTCGATGCCGAAGCCTGGTTGGCATCCCAGGAAGCTGTCACCTCCGACTTTGCGTTTGCACAGCCCGTGGCACAGCAGCCCGCAGACAATCTCTCGCTCGATTACAAGTCGGCTACCATAGGCCGTCCCAATAAGTTTTGGGAGGATATCTCCTGGGCCGGTATGCCACTCTTTGTGGCCGGCATTATTGCCAAGAGCGAAAAGACGTCCTTCCGACAGGATTATAATAACACGCATGCCAACACACGACTGGTGACTTCATTCCACACAGAGATAGACAACTACACGCAGTTCCTGCCCTTTGCTGCCTCTACCGTCATGAATTTCTCGGGCTACAAGGGACGCAGCAACACTTGGCGTTACCTCACTTCGTCGGCCCTCTCTTTTGCCTTTATGGGCATCTTTGTCAACTCCATCAAATATACTGCCTCCGAGATGCGGCCCGACGGAACCACGGCCAATTCCTGGCCTTCCGGCCATACGGCCACAGCCTTCACAGCAGCCACTATTCTCCACAAGGAGTACGGTATGACCGTCTCTCCTTGGTACTCTGTGGGCGGCTACACTGTTGCCACTGCTACCGGTGTGATGCGTGTGCTCAACAACCGCCACTGGGTCAGCGACATCCTCTCGGGTGCCGGTTTGGGCATCCTCGCCGGTGAGCTGGGTTATGCTTTTTCCGACCTGATATTCAAGGACTGGGGCATCAACCGTTTTGATAAGAATGTGCGTCCCTCGCTCATCGACAACCCCTCTTTCTTCGATATCCAAATGGGTATCGGTTTTGGAAGTCGCAACCTCAACTTCACGGGTCTTGACTATTTGGGCGAAGATGTGCCTATCGATGTCAACCTCAAATTCCGCAACTCCACCGTCCTCGGCGTTGAAGCCGCCTATTTCTTCAATCCCTACATCGGTGTCGGCGGACGTTTCAGGGTGCGAACAACGCCTATCGGCAACTTCTCTGAAATCGCTCTGAAAGACCAGAACGAATTTAACCAAGAACTCGTTGACATAAAGAACGATATGCAACAGGAGTACAGGCAGTACGGCGCAGAACTCGACAAAAACTTCTCGACCTGGGTTGACCAAAGCGACATGTTGGTGCTCACCATCGAAAGCGACCACCTCACGGAATTCACTGCCGACCTCGGTGTCTATTTCAGCTATCCTTTCGGTGACCATTGGGCTATCGGTACCAAGCTCTTGGGAGGCCGCAGCATCTGTGACGAACTCGACATCAATGCAAGGTCCACCAGCCGCAAACTCGATGTGGATGTGAATGCATTGCAAAATGATGACTTTGCATTCACTCTCGATCCGGAGACCTCGACCTATGAGTGGGATTACCTCACCGTGGGTGCCAACAATACGATGAAGTTCGGTACCGGTCTCTCGCTGACCTATGCTTACAAGAGCAACTTCTCGTTCAAGATTTTTGCCGACTACGACTACGCGCACAAGACCTATTCGGCCTACTATAACCCCACGCCTTTGGAGTTCTACGGCAATGTCTTTGGCGAAACGATGTACAACGCAACATTCAACGACCCCGACGACCCGGTCAATGTTGAGGAATACAAGCCTCACAGAGCACAAGTCAAAAGGGGTATGCACCAGTACACCTTGGGCGGTTCCTTCACCGTCTCTTTCTAAACAGCAATCTTTACCAGACTGTCAATTCCCTCCGTTCCTGCGGGTGACAGTCTATAAATAAAGCCCCGTGCAGTCCGTGAGGATTGTACGGGGCGCTCTGCGGCAGTGCTCCAACTTCTTGGGGGCTGCCTTGCCGCGTTGTTTTACAGATAGGGCAGCAGTTTCTTGGCTTCGGGCGATTCCTTCAGCTTGGTGAGGGCCCGTTCGCGCACCTGTCTCACTCTCTCGCGGGTGAGACCCAATTCCGAGCAGATTTCCTCGGTCGAGAGTTCGCGTCCGTCGAGACCGAAAGTGTAGCGTATGACGTCCCGCTCGCGGTCCTTCAGCAGGTTGTCTATCACGTTCTCGAGATCCATGCGAAGCGATTCGGCCGTCAGCTTCGAGTCGGTCGATTCTCCCTGGTCGGGTGTCACATCGAGCAGCGTGCCAGTTTCATCGTCCTGCAGAGGGGTGTCGAGCGACACTCCTCGGCTGTTCACCGAGATGGTTTCTCTCACTTTCTTGACCGGTATGCCCATCTCCTCGGCTATCTCTTCGAGGGTGGCCGGGCGGTTCAGTTCCTGTTCGTAGCGACTCTGTATCTGACGCATTTGGCGCAGCATGTTGCTCTGGTTGCCGGGCAGTCGCACCATACGCGACTGTTCCGAGAGAGCCTGCATGATGCTCTGCCTGATCCACCACACGGCGTATGAGATGAACTTGAATCCGCGTGTTTCGTCAAACTTCTCGGCGGCTTTCACCAGTCCTACGTTACCCTCCGAAATGAGGTCCGAGAGCGAAAGGCCCTGGTTCTGGTAGAGTTTGGCTACCGACACCACAAATCGCAGATTGGCTCTCACCAATCGGTCCAGAGCGTCGGCATCTCCCTTGTGGATGCGCTGGGCCAAATCCACCTCCTCGTCGGGAGTAATCATTTTCTCGCGCGAGATGGCAGCCAGATAGGTTTCGATGGATTCCTCCTGTCGGTGGGTGATGTTTTGTGTAATCTTAATCTGTCTCATAGCTTAAAAATAAGCCAACAGCTGGTGGGAATACTCGCTGTTTTTGATTTTGATGATGGCCTTTTCGTGAATCTGGCGCACACGTTCGCGGGTGAGACCCAGTTCGAGGCTGATTTCCTCGAAAGTCTTTTCCTGTCCGTCGAGACCGTACATGTCTTTGACAATCTTGATTTCTCGGGCGTTGAGTATCTTGTTGAGCACGATGTCGAGTTCGGTGCGCAGCGATTCGCTGTTGAGCGACGAGTCTGTGGCGGGCGACATGCGGTCGGGCGTCACGTCGAGCAACGTGCCGTCTTCATCGTCCTGCAGGGGGGTGTCGAGCGACACGCCGCGGTTGTTGGCGGCCATCGTCTCGCGTACTTTATCTACCGTGATGTCCAGCTCTTCGGCTATCTCTTCGAGCGTCGGTGGACGGTTCAGTTCCTGTTCGTAGCGGTTCTGAATCACACGTATCTGTCGAATCATGTTGCTCTGGTTGCCGGGCAGTCGTACCATACGGGCCTGTTCCGAGAGAGCCTGCATGATGCTCTGTCTGATCCACCACACGGCGTATGAGATGAACTTGAATCCGCGTGTTTCGTCAAATTTCTCGGCGGCTTTCACAAGCCCCACATTGCCCTCCGAGATAAGGTCCGAGAGCGACAGACCTTGGTTCTGGTAGAGCTTGGCTACCGACACCACAAACCTCAGGTTCGCTCTTACCAGTTTGTCGAGAGCCGTTTGGTCACCCTTGTGGATGCGCTGTGCCAGGTCAACCTCTTCGTCGAGCGTCACCATTCGTTCGCGCGAGATGGCGTTCAGATACGTCTCGATTGACTCTTCCGAGCGCCGGGTGATGTTTTGTGTAATTTTTATTTGTCTCATTCTATATAACTAATGCTTATATATAACGAACAAACACCCCAAAAAGTTCATTTTGGGGTGTATTTTTAGATTATTTAACAATCTTTGGTCAGTTGAGTGCCGCGATGCTGTACACCACCACCGCATATCTCGCCGTCATTCCGACGGCGGCAGCAGCGGCAGATTTCCAGATGTTGGTTTTGAACATTCCCAGCATGATGCCAATCACGCTTCCCATGAAGGGGAGAAAACAGAGGAAGGCCATGCGTACCCCGTAGCGTTCCACCCAGTGTCGGGCTCGGGCCATGCGTTTGGGCTTCAGGTGGAATTTCCTCACGAGAAACTCCTCGTTGCAGAGACGCCCCAGTCCGTAGTTCACCAGCATGCCGGCCACGTTGCCCACAGTGCCTGCGACGATGAGCCTCAGGTAGTCGAACTCGGCGGTGGCTGCCAGTGCGCCCATCACGGCCTCGCTCGAGAAGGGCACGAAGGTACCCGCCAGGAACGATGCTATCAGCATGCCGAAATAGCCCAGGGAGATGAGGAAAGAATTCACGGCTTTGGGATGGATGGGTTACTGCATCTTGCCCAGTTCGCCCAGGTAGCTGTCCTTGAATCCCAGGAAGTAGAGCACGCCGTCGAGACCGATGGTCGAGATGCCCTGCGGGGCGTTGGCCACCACTCTCGGCTTGGCATGGAAGGCGATGCCCAGACCGGCTTCCGAAATCATCGGAAGGTCGTTGGCGCCGTCGCCCACGGCGATGGTCTGCTGCAGATCGACCTTCTCCACCTGGGCGATGAGCCGCAGGAGTTCGGCCTTGCGTTTGCCGTCCACGATGTCGCCCAGATAACGTCCCGTCAGCTTGCCGTCTTCGCCTATCTCGAGTTCGTTGGCATAGACGTAGTCGATGCCGTATTTCTGGCGAAGCCGTTCGCCGAAATACGTGAATCCGCCGCTCAGGATGGCTATCTTGTAGCCGCACCGCTTCAGGATGGTCATCAGACGGTCCGTGCCCTGTGTGATGGGCAGATGGTCGGCAATGTCCTGCATCACGCTTGCGTCGAGTCCCTTGAGCAGGGCCACACGGCGCGTGAAACTCTCCTTGAAGTCTATCTCGCCCCTCATGGCGCTCTCCGTGATGGCTTTCACCTGGTCGCCCACGCCGGCCCGCATGGCCAGTTCGTCGATACATTCCGTCTGTATCAGCGTCGAGTCCATATCGAAACAGATGAGCCTTCGTGCTCTGCGATACATGTCGTCTTTCTGGAGAGAGAAATCCATACCCAGTTCGCTGCACGTCTTCATGAGTTCGGCCTGCAGCTCCGCGCGATCCGATATCGTACCTCTTATAGAGAATTGGATACAGGCTCGGCTGTCCGAATCCTTCCGGATGGAGCGGCGTCCCGTGAGACGAACTATCGAGTCGATGTTGAGGCCGTGACCGGCGATAATCTCGGTGGCGGCTTCTATCTGACGCGCCGAGAGACTCTTGCCCATCACCATCAGGATGTAGCGGTTTTTGCCCTGTCGGTTCACCCAGGCTTCGTATTCTTCGTCCAATACGGGCGAGAATCCGATGTGGACACCCAGTTCGGAGGTCTTGAAGAGCAGGTCTTTCATCATTGGACCCGAGTGGGACTCGTCTATACGGGTCAACACGCCCAGAGAGAGCGTGTTGTGAATGTCGGCCTGTCCGATGTCGAGAATCTCGGCATCGTACTTGGCCAGAATACCCATCACTGCGGCCGTGAGGCCTGGACGGTCTTGTCCGGTGATACGTATCAGGATTTGTTCGTTCATGCAGTCGTGAGGTTTTTATACATTATATATAATATATTATGCGAGCAGTTCGGTCGAACGTTTGATGAAAGCGGCCAGAGCCTCGCCTTTGAGCATCTGTCCTTCCAGGAGGGCAAGGTCGATGAGCTGACGCAGTTTCTTGTCGCCGTTGGCGTAGGTTCTCACGGCGTCGCTCTCTTTGCCCTTCAGCACCTCGATGTCGGCCTTGAGGCTCGTGAGCAGGGTTTCCTTCTCGGCTGTGAACTCGCCTTCTTTGGCTTTGTACTTCTCCTCTTCGAGGGGTTTGTACTGGGCCTCCTTGTCGGCGATTTCGGCGGCTATGGGTTCGAGCTGGGGCTTCAGGGCGTTTTGTGCATCGGCTACGACCTGCTTCACTACGGGATGTTCCGTGTTGACGATGAGTTGGTACGTGTCGGGCATCTGTCCATAGAAGTTCATGCCGGGCTGCATCTTCGACATCTCTTTCATGCGGCGCATCCATTCGTTCTGGGCGATGGTGACGGCCTTGTCGGTCATGTCGAGAGCCTGGAAATCGACGTTCCATTCCACCTTCTCAACGGACGGAATCTGGCTGTGGAAGAGCGTGTTGTTCTCGCGGCGCTCGGCCTCGCTCCATTCCACCTTCTTGGCATCGGCCTTCTTGATGAGGTTCGAGAGGGTGTCGGCATCCACACGGGTGTAGTGGGCTTTCTTGTCCTCCTGCTTCTGTTCCTGCTGGTTCATGAAGGGGGTGTCCAGCTGTCCCTGCATCACCAGCACGTTGTAGCCCTTGTTCTTGGCTTCCTGAATGTAGGTGTATTGTCCCACGGGGTCGTCGCTGTAGAGGTAAATCAGCTGGCCGTCCTTGTCGGTCTGCGTGCCCTCGGTCAGTTTGCGGTATTCCTCGAGGGTGTAGAAGTTCTTGTCGGTGTCTTCCACCAGACAGAAGCCGGTGGCCTTGTCATAGAACTTCTCGTCGCTCAGCATGCCGTATTCGATGAAGATTTTCAGGTCATCCCATTTCTCCTCGAACTTTTTGCGGTCTTCCTTGAAGATTTCCTGCAGCCTGTCGCCCACCTTGCGGGTGATGTAGCCGGCTATCTTCTTCACGTTGGGGTCGCCCTGCAAATAGGAGCGCGACACGTTCAGCGGGATGTCGGGCGAGTCTATCACACCGTGCAGCAGCATCATGAACTCGGGCACAACGCCTTCCACCTGGTCGGTCACAAACACCTGATTGCAGTAGAGCTGTATCTTGTTGCGTTCGAAGTGCTGGTTCTCAATTTTGGGAAAGTAGAGCACGCCCGTCAGGTTGAAGGGGTAATCGACGTTCAGGTGTATCCAGAAGAGCGGGTCGGGAGCCATCGGATAGAGTTCGTGGTAGAACTTGAGGTAATCCTCGTCCTTGAGGTCGGCAGGTGTCCGCGTCCAGAGGGGAGTGGTCTCGTTGATTTGGTTGTCCTCTTCGGTATCCACCTCTTTGCCGTCCTTCCAGGTCGTCTTCTTGCCGAACACGATGGGCACGGGCAGGTAGCGGCAGTACTTCTTGAGCAGACCCTCGATGGTCGATTTCGTAGTCATCTGGGTCTTGTCTTCGTCGTCGAGCTCCAGAATGATGTCGGTGCCGCGCTCCGTTTTGTCGCAGTCGCCCATTGTGTAGTTGGTGTCGCCCTCGCAGCTCCATTCGGTGGCGGGTTCGTCCTTCCAGCTCTTTGAGCGGACAATTACCTTTTTGGCCACCATGAAGGCAGAGTAAAAGCCCAGACCGAAGTGTCCGATGATTTGGGCTCCGTTCTCCTTGTATTTGTCGAGAAACTCCGTGGCGCCCGAGAAGGCGATTTGGTTGATGTATTTGTCTATTTCCTCTGCCGTCATGCCGATGCCCTGGTCGCTGATGGTGAGGGTACCCTTCTCCGCGTCGATGGCGACGTTGATTTTGAGGTTGTCGGTGTCACCTTTGAACTCGCCGGCTCTGGCCAGCGTTTTCAGCTTCTGCGTTGCATCCACAGCGTTGCTTATCAGCTCGCGGAGGAAGATTTCATGTTCACTGTAAAGAAATTTCTTAATCACCGGGAAGATATTCTCCGTGGTGACGTTGATTGAACCGTTTTTTGTTGCCATAATTATTAAGTTGTTTTATTGTTTCTGTTTTTGGGGGGCGGACATCCGGACATGCCTCGGGGGAGGGGAGTGTCATTTTGTCCGTTGAATCTCTTTCTGCAAAAAACGTGCCAATCCTGCCCGCATGACAAAATGTCTGCTGCCCCTTCCCGGGCTCCCCTTGTGGCACAGGAGAGTGGTTTCGGTCGGAATCTGGAAATTTGTATCCTTTCCATATAAAATTTTTCGTCGAAATGTAAAATATTTACGCTAAAAAGTCATAATCGGATAGCAAAATTTATTAAAAAGTGTAAATTTTATCTTTTTTTTGAATAGTTATATACATGTTTGAAAATATTTCTCTATCTTTGCACCGCGATTTAGCAATAAATCACAGAAATTGTATTTTTTTTATTCCCTTACTTATCAAAAATTATTCAAAACAATGAACGTTGATGTAATTGGTGCAAATGCAGGCTCTGTTTGGGCTGCTTTGAACGAGAAGAACAACCAGGCCCTCAAGAACCTCAAGAAGGCTACCAAGTTGAAGGACAAAGAAATCCTCCCCGCTTTGGGTTGGCTCGCACGCGAAGGCAAAATCAGCCTCGCTGAAGAGGAAGCTGACATTATCGTTACCCTTCTCTAAACTCAACATCGGGGGGCGTTCTGTATCTCTGATCGTTCACCCTTTTGAAAGACGCTCCGTAACTCTCTCGGTTACGGAGCTTTTTTGGGTTCATCCGCTTTTTGAGTTGGTAGGATAGTACTAACCCCAAAAGCGGATGAACCTTGAAAGAAAGGAAAATTCTCCAATTCTCTAATTCTTGATAAAATTTGGAATTAACAGATCTTCTCTATTGAAAGGAAAATTCTCCAATTCTCTAATTCTTGAAACCTGAAACCTGAATCTTGGAACCCTTCCCTTTAGGGGAGGGCTGGGGAGAGGCTGGAGGATTCAGGGTTATTGAAGGCTCCACCGAAATCGTAATTGTTCGCCTTACTTAACAAAAAAGAAAAAAAGAAAAAACGCTGGAGAAAATACATCGCTACGTCCGGGACGAAAAAAAAGTGGCTGAAAAATTTGGAAATATCGCAAATTTTTCGTATCTT
>FLNU01001261.1_pt1 | contig 19078 bp, 19 predicted proteins | sample 1140361 | NCBI WGS metagenome assembly FLNU01 (sample SAMEA3878206, study PRJEB12797) | bioreactor metagenome | biome: Moose rumen | place: Sweden | collected 2011-10 | reverse complement strand
AAAAAAATGCCGAAAAAGTAAGGCGTGACGCGGATTTTAATAAGAGAAAGAAATGCCGTAAGAACGTTTAGCGTCGGCAAACTTTTTAGCGGGTTCAAAGGACTTGATAAAGCCAAGATTAAGAAGATGTTGAAAGAGTTTGAGAATAGCCTCGCGAGCATCTTGTTTAACTTTTTTGCTGGCATCAGAGATTCTGCAACGGGAAAAAATATTGTCCCAAGTAATAGTAGTCGTCATTTTGTGAGCAATGATTTCGACAATACGGCGCATGACGTAGTTTTTGAGTGCAATCACTAAAGGGGTATTATTTTGGTTAGGAACATTGAGAAGTTCGCAGTCATAACGAAGAATCTGAGATTTTTTGTCGGAGATGATAAGAATAGGGCTTTCGAGAGAGAAGAAAATGGCGTTTTCAATGAGTTGCCCGTTGATTTTAGCGTCAACGACACAGGCAGGAAGAACAGGAGATTTTTTAATCCAGATAGAGTCAGAGCCATCAGAATAGTTAAGTTTCTTGAAAGAGTCTTGAGCATCAGGGTGGAAGTTAGTGAACATCAACCTATCGATAGAATCAAGAATAGCTTTTAACTGATTGGGACGGGGACGGACATTTTGGTCGCTGACTTTGCCGATTAAGGCGCGGAGGATAATAGCGGGAGTGGTGTAAGGATTACCTTCAAGCCATTCGGAAATGCAGACGGAAAGAACAGCGCGGTCAAATTCGTTAAGAGGGATTCTGTTGTCGAAACCGTCGGAGTTAGTGAGGGTGTAAGGCGTTTTAATAGTGCCATGTTTTTTGTGGTTACGTTTCTCGACAATGTTACGAGAGCCGCCGTTAAGAAGTTGTTGATAGTTCTCGTACTTGATACCGAAAAGAACTTTGGTATCTTTGTCGTTAGGTTCGACGCGAACGCGGGACGGGTAAACTTGAGCGGACCGCATGGTGTCCAACATTTTTTTAGAAGTCAACATTAGAAAAAAACTCCTTTCGATAAAAACATTGCATTTTGAAAAAGATATATGGTAAAATGCAAGAGGATATGTATATGAGCGCACGGGACTGTAGTTTTGATGTGCAATGGTGATTTTATCATAAATCAAAATAAGCGGTCTAGCGTTTTTTTTCGCCCGATTAGTCATCGTTGTTCTGTTGGTTATTGTGAGCGGAACCGGGAGCAGAAGAAGATTTGAAGGCGGCTTCGTCGCAGGCAAGAAAGCAGTCGTTGGCAGGAAAATACTGGAAGCAAACATCGTAGTTCATACCCTGCCGATTTTTAAGACAGCAAAGTTGAACGTGACGAGGATTAGCTTTCTTAGCGAGTTCAATAGTTTCACGATTTTTAGAAATAGCATCGACAAGTAAATGGTTAGTGCAGTAGAGTTGGAGCCCCCAGACGACATCAGCAGAATATTCAATGTTGCCGGATTCCTTGAAAGATTCAAAGGAAACTTTCTGGGAATAGTTTTGACGATTGAAAGAGCTGATGACGATAAAGGTAGAGTTGGTTTGCCGCTGAAAGTTTTTGAGCTTGCGAACGATTTCATCAATAGCTTGTTTAGGAGAGACGTTGGACGCTTTTACAGGAACAATCTGAAGATAATCAAGGACAAAAACAGGAGCTTTATCTTTGCAGAAAGAACGAAGGCGAAAAATAAGGTCGTCGATGTCGTGTTCTTGAAGTTCGAGAACGTGAAGGTCAAGGTTGGAAGATTTAAAGTCGGCAACAATATCGTTAAGAGCTGGGGAGTTGTCGCCGCGCCGAATACCGGCAGAGGTTAAAGAGGTGTTTTTATCGTGTAAAAATACAGCTCTGGCTAAAGATTTAGAAAAAAGTTCAAACTCGGACATCTCATAGGAGCAGTAAACACAGCGTTCGCCGTTAATAGCGAGTTGTTCAAGAAGTTGCCAAGCAAAGGAAGTCTTACCTAGCGCGGGCAAGCCGCCAATAACATAGAGACCGGGCGAAAAGATTTGCTTATCGTCAAGATTGTCAAAACCAGTTTTACGGTTAGAAAAAAGTTTCAAAGAATCAACGTTGTATTGGAACTTTTTGTCGAAGAAAGAAGCAAAACTGGTAGAAGAAGCGAAGTCGGTGGAAGACTTAATATCGGCAAGCAGATTATCAGTATTGTGAATAATGTCGGCTGAAGAAAAAGAGGGATCGTAAGCCTGTTTGATAATGCGGTTAGCAGCAAAAATGAGAGACCTGAGAATAGATTTTTCCTTAATAACATTAGCGTGGTGTTCAGAGTAAGCGGTAGTAAAAGCGACTTCACCGAGAGAAACAACAGTTTGGAGAAAAATTTTTTGGTTAGGTTCAAAATCTTTGAGCTTTTGAAGTTCGTTGTAAATGAGTAACATATCGGGAACGATGCCGCGCTTATGCAAGTCTAAAATGGTTTTATAAATAATTTTGTGAACGGAAGAAAAGAAATCGTCGGGCTGAAGAATGTTGGAGATTGTAGGAATAATGAGACCTTCTTTGAGAAGGAGAGAGCCAAGAAGTTCAAGTTCCATATCAACAGCCTGAGGAAGTTTATCAAAATCAATAGACATAAAAAAACAATCCTTTCAGCAAAAGTCGAAAATTGAAATGTAAAATCGATTTTACATTTGAGAAACGTCTGAAAAATTTTCACGAATCAAAAAAAGCCGTAACAGTTAGATGTTACGGCTTAATGATTGGAATCAAAGGAAGAAAGCAAAGACAGAAGTTTATCAAGTTGGATTTTAAAAGAAGTAAGGTCATCGGAAGAAAAATCGGCGATAATATTTTGAAGGTTGTCGGAGTTAAGTACAGCAGGTATAGCGTCGAAAATTTGTTGCAAAGCGACGCGGGCGGCATAGTCATGCTTGAAAGATTCCTCGCGAGCTTTAAGAGTGGCGTTTTCATTTTTCAAAGGTTCGTAGTCGTCGGGAAATTCAATAGCGACATCAATGGGACGGTTGCGCAATTCTTCATTTTCTTTTTGAAGAGATTCATAATCGGAGGGCGGAACTATGACGGTTTTCTGAAGAGCCAAAGCGGAAGCGAGAGAATCGGCGCGAGCTTTGTGAGCGTCAGATTCCATACGAGTATTACGCAATTCATTTTGGAGAATGGAATTAGATTGGAAGAAACGGTCACAGCGGGATTGAGAGATAGCAAATTTTTCTTTCCACTGCTTGATTTCTTCGCGCAGATTTTTGATAGTCATATCGGCAACGGCTTTACCTTCAGCAGATTTTTCAGCGATAAATTTTTGTTCATCGCCTTCAGGCAAAGCTAACAATTCAAACATTTGTGAAGGTTTCAAAATCCACGACGTCGTGGATTTTCCAAATTTTTCGGAGCAACGCATAAATTTTCTAGCCGATTCTTGACTAAGATTGAAATTATTTTTTAACCAATTAGCCCACTCGCCGTGACCTTCAGCAGATTTTTCAGCGATAAATTTTTGTTCATCGCCTTCAGGCAAAGCTAACAATTCAAACATTTGTGAAGGTTTCAAAATCCACGACGTCGTGGATTTTCCAAATTTTTCGGAGCAACGCATAAATTTTCTAGCCGATTCTTGACTAAGATTGAAATTATTTTTTAACCAGTTAGCCCAATCACCGTGAGGGACAAGTGTTTTAGCTTGAAGCAAGCGTTTACCGACTTCGATAACGTGAAAGCCCATCTGATTGAGGTGAAATTTAATTTCGACGGTAAGCAAATCGAGAGAAGGCGGGGCGGAATCGGGAACTTCAGTAATAGAAGGAGGCAATTCAGATACGGACTCGGAATTTTCAGAAGAGTGGTCAGTGTCGCCCGTTTCATCAACGGTTGCTTCTTCGTCATCCTCTTCTTCAAACAAAAAAGCGGGACCGGTAATTCTGATAAAAGAGCCGTCTTCAGCAGTGAACTCGCGGGTTTCTTTGCGGAAATCGAAATTGTTGTTGTCATTCATAAAAATTTCTCCTTTCAAAGAACAAAATTAAAAGGTAACACACACAATCGTGAATGTTACCTTTCACTTGAACTTATAAAAGTTCTGTTATATAATTTCTCTAAAAATATTCAAAATAAAATTTAGAGAACCCTAGCCAAAAGTACGGTTTCGGAACTTCGAGTGAATGGCTTCGATTCACGAAGGAGTACCCTGCACGAGTTGAGAACGTGTAGGGACTTTTGCATTTTTAAAGCAAATTCCTAAAAAATAAAAATCAATAAAAAATATCTTGATTATTGTAACGGCATAAAAAGAAAATTGCAAGTACTAATTTTGAGATAAACTTATCTTAATTGGCACATATAGCCTCAACTAAGCGTTCCAGTGGAAATTGAGGGTACATAATATTCCATTCATCGAAACTTAAAACAAAGATGTCATCAATCATTTTAGCTGGAAAATTATTTTGATCTTGAAGTTTGAAAGGTAGTAAGGAAGTTAGCTGATTTTGTATGCCAAGCCGTAATGTTCGTCCACCAGCCTTAGCTTCAAGTATATAGCAATAAATTTTTCGTTTATTAACGGCAATGTGTTTAAACTGACAGAACATCAAGCTGTCATAGTATTTTCTGGCGACAGTTAGTATCTTTTGTGGTGATTCTGGCTTAAAGCCGGATGGACAGCATCTATTCGATTAGCATTATTACACTCTATGAAAATTAATTCTTTATCGGTTTCGGAAATGAAGTCCACGTCATTTAGAGATAATCCAGCTTTACGGAAGATTTGATTCGGTTCGTTGGTTGCCCAAAGTGCGTTTGAGAAATTTATGCTTAAAGAGGGTTGTTCAGTTGGTATGGAAGCATCAGTAAAAATTCGTTCCAGTATTGTCACCTACTTATCTGCAAATTATAAACACATTCAAGCAATTTATTAAAAGCGTTAGAAATATCGTTATGTTGTAACGTTTCAAAGTAATTGCCGCTCTCACATTTTACGCCGGATTTAGTGCTGTCAAAATACAATGCATGGTATTTTATGAAGTCATTTTCATTTCGGAGAACATCGAAGTATTTTGCGAATATGTAATTATGCGTTCCTAAAAATATTTGTGTACCATGTCGCGACAACTCCAACAAACATTCCGCCAGTTTGGGCAAGTATTTGGGATTTAAATTTGATTCGGGTTCGTCCCAGATTAATATGCCGTCAGCCGTAATATTTTCCGTCATTAATAATTGCCACAATAAAACTATCTTTTTTAATCCTTCCGCCTCGACTTTTAAGGAGATCTTCCGACCATCATCTTTTTGAATGTAAAATTCTTCTTCTTCAAAAAGTATGCGCCCATGCATCATATTTTCTAATTTGGGAAGTATAGCTTGGGCTAAAGTCGGGATATTTTTTAAACTCCAGCCGCTTGACTTGCTGATAATATCAATCAAAGTTTTGTCAAAAGGAAATTGGCGGTATTTATTAGCCATAGGCAGAAAACCTTTGGCATGTGTCAACATATCTTTCGAGGGAATGTACGTAGCAAAATATGTTGTATCTTGTGGCAATTCTATCGAATACCTTTTAAACCGAACTTCTTTAGAATTTGGATTATAGGCTCTTGCTTGATTTATATCAGCCGGGATGAGTTCATATTCGTAAATTTTTTTACGTTCCAATTTGTCAGGAACTACGGATATTTCCAACGATGTTTTTGTTGAATCTCTAATTAACAAACCTTCGTCATAGTTTTCGTTAAAACATTTTGAGAGAATTTCAGCTGAAACACGTTCCGCCTTACTCATTTCGCATACAATTAAAGCGTGTTTTCTTGATTCGGCATATTCGATCATCTGTGGAACAAATACAGGATCAATTCTTTCTTGTAGGGGAATATTACGATAGGCATTAACAATTAATATAGGTTTGGGTGTATGTCCGTTAGTTTCAAAAAATGTGGCAGCCCATTTTTCAAGTTGTGCTGAATGCTTTTCAGAGGCACTTTTATTAACACCTTTAATTTCGATTACAATATTAATGTCACCATATTTTGCGGTGACATCACTTCGATTTGTTTCTGTTTCGAGTATTGTGAAACCTAACTCTGATAATACTTTTATTACAATTTTTTCCAAAGTTTTACCTGTGTCTGTAAGTAATCTTTTATAAGTCTGAACGGCGTGAACCGCATTATCTTGTTCGGTTAAACCTTCTTGGAGCCTTTTAATTTGTTGTGCGGTTGCGTTTCTATTGTTTATTCTGTCAAATTCATCAAGAATCGTAATGGTATCGATCCATTTTGGTAATTGGTAGTCTGCGTCATCAGATGAGGTTAACCTAGCGTTGAGCTCAAATAAACTGCTAAGATAATTTGTCACATATGCAATCCATTCGGGGGCTTTTTTAAAGAATTTTTTATACATGGTTGAGGCAAGAAAATTATTTTTCCGTTGCTGTAGGTTATTTGAGCAGAAATAGATTTATTACTGTTTTTTATCTTTGCCAAAATTAGCGCATCATCAAAGGCTTGAAATCCCTTAAAGTAAGCTTCGTATTTTGAATCTTTTCCCGTCTTTTTGAAAAAAGTTTTGTATGATTCTGGGGCGGAATCAAGGTAATTTATCTCTGAGCCAGAAACGTGTGTTAATGATATTTTGGTGGGCAAGAAAGAATACCTATCCAATTTTTCTTTAAATGATGTATCGTTAGGAAACATATCATTTTCGCTTTGCCCGATAATTACAAAAACGTTTTTTCCATTCTGTAAAAAATCTATCAATTGTTCTCTAACGCGTTCGTAACCTGCATAAATTTCTTTAGATGTGCAATTATAATTCGGTTTTTCAATGTACTTTTCAAAAAGAAACCCCGTGTATATTAAAACAGAGTCATAATCAAGAATTGATATTGACGATGAGAAGTCGCATTCATCGAAACCAAAGTGCAATCAGTTGCGTTGTACCCAAATTTGCAATCGATTGCAAATTTGTGAGCGTTTCGGCAAAACGGACAACGTTGTCCGTTTTCAATCTTCTCAACTGATTGCTATGTTAGCTCTTCCCGAAGGCGACGAAGAAAAATTTATCGCTGAAATCATCATAAGATGTTGCGCCGAAATATGTGTTTATTCCTAGTATTTTTTGTACTTTGTGCGTTAGTACCGTCAAAAAATTTTTTATTCGCAAGTTGTCCTGTATCTTTCGATATATCCTCTAAATCTAAAAGCATTTTATTCAATCTTACGAATGGAGAAAAAACGGCGGTAAATTCGACGCCATTACTTTCACTTTTTAACCTCTTCAAACCGCATCGCTATGCGGCGATTTTTTTTAACGCTCGCACGGAAAAAAATTTCCGGTTAAAGTAAATTTTTTTTGTTTGTTGGTAGGAAATGTAATTGAAAACGATAACGAAGAAACTTCTTTTTATTGGTAAAGTTTAATACACTGAATTAATACACTGAAAAAATTTGCTGGGAAAATACGTAAATTTAATTGCCATTTATAAATTTCTACTCTATAATATGAAAAAATTTCTCAATTAAATGATGAAGAAAGCGAGTAGAACATGAAAAATATTGGAGCTATACTTATTCTCAGTATCTTTATTTTAACCGGTTGCGGCAATGAAAATATTTCAAATAATTCTTCCGCTTCAAACAAAATTGATTTATCACAGAGTAAAAACGGTACTTACTCGGCTGAAAGTTCACGCGATGATAAATTAGGATACGGACGATTAACTTTGACCATCGATAATAAAAAAATTATCGACGCCAAATTTGTTGGTGTCGATTTATTTGGTGAAGATAAAGGCGAAAATTACGGCTCAATTTTCGGAAAAGATTCCGCCGATTACAAAAAAGCTCAAATTGCTGTACAAGCCAATACAATTTACGCCGAACAACTTATCGAAACTCAATCGTTGGAAAAAGTTGACGCTATCAGCGGAGCAACAATTTCTTACAATCAGTTCGTAGAATCTGCAAAAATTGCCGTCGCTAATTCAACTAAATAATTTTTTTGCAATTTTTTTTATTTTAATCAGAAAAATTTTTTATGTGTCCGTGTTCAAGAATTACGCAACTTTGCGCCTCTTTACCAACATCTTGGGAATGTGTGACGGTTATGATCGTATGTCCTTCATCATGCAGTTGATGAAAAATTTTCATAACTAAATTTTGATTCATTTCGTCCAAATTTCCCGTCGGTTCATCAGCCAAAATTAAAACAGGATAATTGATTAAAGCGCGAGCAATACAAACTCTTTGCTGTTCGCCACCTGAAAGTTGACCGGGTAAATGTGTGGCTCTGTCTTCAAGTCCAACTCGTTTTAATGCGTACATTGCCTCATTTGAATCCGGCAAACTGTGATAATATTGCGCAACCATTACATTTTCCAACGCTGTCAAATATGGCACAAGATGAAATTGCTGAAAAACCATTCCAATTTTTTCTCGGCGAATAGTTGTAAGTTGTTCGTCATCAACATTCATTAAAGAAATTCCGTCCAAAATTATTTCGCCGTCCGTCGCTTTGTCCATGCAGCCGATTATGTTCATCAAAGTTGTTTTTCCAGAACCGCTCGGTCCCATTATCGCAACCCAATCGCCTTTTTCGACGCTTAAATTTATTTTTTCCAACGCTTTCACTTTGCCGTTGTAAGTCATCGAAATATTTTTTAATTCGAGTAATGCCATAGATTATTCACCTCTTAAAACTATCGCAGGATCAACATTTACCGCAATTCTCACCGGTATTAAACTTGCCGCGCCCGTCACCAATATTGATAAAATTATTGAAAAAATCGCTATCGACACCGAAAAATATATTCCGCGTCCAAAAACTTGTAAACTTACACTTTCTGCAAAAATATATCCCAAAAAACTTCCCAAAATTCCGCCGAAAAATCCCAATAAGCACCCTTCGCCTAAAAATTCTCGTACAATATTTTCATTCGCAGCACCCAATGCCTTTTTTAATCCAATTTCTTTTCGCCGTTCCGTCACTACCGCCATCATCGTCGTCGATACGCAAATTAACGTCAAAATTAAAACTATCAACGTCACCAATAAAACTAAAATTTGTAATTTGTTCAGCACATTAAATTCCGAATTTGCTATTTGTTGTACCGTTTGCGGTAAAATTTCAGGAATTTCTTGCAAAATTTTTTCTTCCAAAATTTTTAAATTTTCGCCTTCAGATACTATGCTTAACTGCGCTATTCCAATTTCGCCAGTTTTTTCTACAATTTTTTGCATTTCTTCCAAATTTATAAACGCAAATTCTTCTTCCTTGCCGCCTGTCGATACAATTCCCGTCACCAAAAATTTTTTTATCGCCGTACCTTCGCCCGCACTCAATGAAATTTCTTGCCCAATTATTTCTTTTTCATCGTACGGTGAAAATATTTTCGCAACTCCACTTCCCAATAATATTTCGCGCGAATTTTTTTCAGGAAATCTGCCTTCAATTTGCCAATACGGCGAAACTTTTTGCAATTCTTCAAAATTTGTTCCGCCAGTCAAAATATATTGCTTGTTTATTTCTAATTTTTCGTACAAAAACGGCGCAATTCCTATTACTTCATCATTTTTTAAAATTTCTCCGACTTTTTCCAAATTTTTTTCGTCAAAAGTTGCCGCATCATTCGACGGAATTAATATTAAATTTGCTCCGTATGCTCGAAATTCTCGCCCTAATTGTTGCGGAACTTCTCGATATACCGTTATCATTCCAGAAATTATCGTTGCGCCGACTGCCACCGCGATTAATGCTACAAACATTCTCAATCTTCTGCGCAAAAGCGAATAAAATATCATTCTTAAAAAAAATTTTATTTTCATAAATTATCTCCCGTGTAAAACTTCCGCCGGTTGCAACGATAAAAGCATTTTTATTGCCGGCAAACTTCCGATTAATAATACTAAAATCATCAAAATTGTTACGATTGGAATTACTGCAAAATTATTTTCAATCGCCGCTCCAAATACCGTTAATCCGATTATTTTTGAAATTCCCAAGCTGAAAAAATATCCGAAAATCCCGCCGATTATTCCCGAAATAAAAATTTCCGACAAAATTAAAAAAATTACGCCGAAATTTGTTGCTCCGATTGCTTTTAAAAGTCCCAATTCGCGACTTCTTTCCATAATATTTGCGCTGACTAAATTTGAAACTCCGAGTGCCGTTGATAATAAACTTAAAATTGTGATTAAAAGCATTAAAAGTTGAGTTTTTTCTAAAATTTTTCCTTCGGACTCTGCAATTTGTCGAACGGGACGCGCCGAAGAATTTTTTACGACTTCTTCAATTTGATAAGCGATTGAACTGACGTAAGCCGTGCAGTACCAAATTTCTTTTTCTTGCGCAGAAAGTAAATCGGGATTCGCCGCCGCTTTACGTGCCAAATCATTTTCAGGCGTTGTAATTGCGCTGACTTCGATTGAAGAAATTTTTCCGTCGAGATTTAAAATTTTTTGCATAGAATTGAGATTAATAAAAATTTTTTTATCATCATCGCCGCCGCCAGATAAAATTCCGCAAATTTTAAAAATTTCATTGTTAAGCTGAATTTCATCACCGATTTTCAAATTATTTTCTTGAGAAATTTTTATGCCGACGAGAGCTTGATTTTGATTTTCTTGAGGGAAATTTCCTTGAACATTCCACCAAGATTTTAATTCAGAAATATTTGAAGAAAAATTTTCGCCTGTGGGCAAAATAATTTGGTGATTAAACCAAGTGCCGACGACAGAAATTTTTTCGCCGTTAAAATTTAAAAAATTTTCGAGCGAAGGCGCGAAGGCGACAATATTATTTGTCCAAAAAATAGTTTTAATCTTGCCGAGATCAGATTCGTTCAAAAAATTTTTATTTTGGTCGATACCGTAAATATCTTGAAGAATTTGAGAATTTTTTGGAGAGACGGTAATATTTGCGCCGTAAGCTTTTAATTCTTGATTAACTTTGTCGCCGACATCGAACATAACATTTAACATAGCAGTAGCGAGAGAGACGCCGAGAGCAACGGTTAAAGCGATTAAAGCGAACCGATTTTTCTGACGAATCAAGGCACCGCGTACCATTTGCCAAAACATTTTATCACCTCAAATAAAAAATTTTAAGTCCAGCCGAAAAAAAATATTTGCCAGCAAAAAATTTTTTTTACGGAGTCAATGCTAAAATTTTTTATTTAAAAATTTTAGCATTTTTTTCGAGTTCAGCCTGCGGAACTTTCAATTTTCCGTCAGAAATCGAATATTCAATCGGAATTGGGTTGCAACCGCCGCGCGTGCCAATCGTCGCTTTATTCATCTGAACATCACAAAGTTTGCAAATAACTTGATTATCGCGCTCATAATAACCGGTAGCGCCGCAAATTTCGCAAGCATCGAGTCCGACTCCGTAAGCCGAGCCGCCTTTCAAAATTACAATGTAACGAACATTTTCGCCGGTTGAGGCGTGATAAACGAATCTGTGTAAATGTCCGTCATTAATTTGTGAAAGTTCAACGTCTACAGAATTTTTTTCGGAAAAAACTTCAACGGCGGGGACAATTTCGGCTTGTTTGTTTGCAAAATAACTTCCTGCGGTAGAGGAAGTTGTCATCAAAATCAGCGAAAAAATTACGGCAACGCCCCAACGTTTTTTATGAAAAAAATTTGCTAAAATTTTTCTGTACTGCGCGGGATTTTGCGAAGAAATTTTTATTGGTTTCGGTTGAGAAAATAAAGTAATCGGCAAGACCAAAATTGCGGCGAAAATTACAAAAATTAGCCAAGAACTGTGATTTATAATTGGCGCCATAACGTCCAACCAAATATCATTTGTTAAAATTCCGCGTGCCATCAATATTTGAATCAAAATTATTAACTGCTGAATCATACACGCGGCGATTTGTACGAAAAAAACAAATTTTAAACGCGAATCGTTAAGAGCGTCGGCAGCTTTGCAAACAAAAAAACTGCTGATAGAGGCGAAAATTACTCCGCAAACGAAACCGAAAATTTTTGTAAGAAAAATTTCCTCAAAAAAGTTGCCGAGAGCAGAAATTGAAGAATTTACAGGTAAAAGCCAAATTTCAAAGCCGTGATACAAAAAAAGTGCAACGACTGTAGCCGGTACAGAAAAATTTAAAAATAAATCTTTAGTTTCAACTGAAGAAAATTTTTTAAAAAATTTCAAAAGAAAAATGGATTCGCCGACAAGTGCCACGAATGTAGCAAAACCTTCTAAAACTTCGCGACTTACAGCGTTTCTGGTTCCAACTTTTATAGCCACCAAAAAAATTGAGAGCCAAAAACCCCATTTAACGGCGGTACGAAAATTTTTTCGATAAACTTCGAGCGGAAATTTTTTTAAAATTACAAATAAAATTCCCAGCGGCACGCACAACATTAAACTTTCTTCCATTGCCGGAATAAATTGCAATAAAAATGTTTGAAGCAACTTTCTCACCTATCAAAAAAAGCGCAACGACGGTAAAATTTAATTTTTACACGTCTTGCGCATTGAAATTAAAAAAAATCCGAATTAAAGTTTCTTACCATTTACGCTGTACATATTTAAAATTCCACTTCATAACGACGGGTTCTTTCCAAAGATGACCGGGAACGCCTGTATCAGCGTCAGTATGAAGAGCGTAACCTTCGGGCGCATAAAATTTAAATTCGCATTCATAATTTCCTGAGCCTTGCATTTTAACATTTGCGCCGTAATGTGGACCGTCATCAGCACTCATTGGCATAAAAGTCCCGGTAATTGGTTCATCGCCGGTAGGTCTGCCCTTACTGTCAACTTTCGTAAATTTATACTCAACGCGCATATAAGGAATCCATTCGCCGACGCCAAAACCGCATTCGTTGCCTTCAGTTGCGTGAATATCAGTTTCAATGTGAATATCAGCTTGATCCGGTGAGAGCATCATACCTTGCGGCTCCATAGGCACGGGCTGGAAATATACAAGCGCAACTTTAAAATGATTTTCTACGCTTTCCTGTTCGTCGCCAATAGGATATTCCTGAAACGCCAAAGCCTCAGGGCTGTATGCGAACAAACTGAACGCCGCCGCGCCTATTGCTAAAGCAGCTTTGATTTTTTTTAATGACATAAAATATCTCTCCTTGTAAAAAAATTTATAATGAAATTCATTATCAGCACTGTTTGAAAAAAAATTTAGTCGGCAATTTCCTTACTTTGTTGTTGACGACGATAAAAATAAGCCGCCACACCGATAACAATCAGAAAAATTTGTAAGCCGAAAGTTTCATAAGTCGGATAAATTCCCAACAAATCGATTGTAGGTACAGGTAAACTTTCTATTGGCGTTTGAGCCAATACGCTGCCTTCTTGCAATTCTCTGACACCGCTACCGGCAAAGCATACCGCCAAAAAGTACATTACAACACTTGTAAAAATGAAAAACGGACGGAGTGGGATTTTTAATACACCGTGTTGAAGTGCAAAAAATAAAATCGCAATGACGATGCAACCTGCAAAAAATCCATACCAGATCATATCAACATCAGTTGAGGAATTGTTAAATAACGCCTGATAAAACAAAATGACTTCCGCGCCTTCACGGTAAACCGCCAAAAACGCCGCAAATGCCAACGCCTTCGCTTTGCCACTCGTCATACTTTTATCAACCATTCCTTGAATATATTCTTTCCAAATTTTGGCATCAGCTTTACCGCCGAGCCATGCACTTGTCGCAAGCAAAACCACTACTGCAAATAAAGCCGTTGCACCTTCCAAAATTTCACGCCCTGCTCCTGCCGCAGTTGATTCAAATATTGTCGAAAATAAATACGCCGTGATAAAACTTGCGATAATCGCCGCCAACATTGAATTATAAACCGTGTCAAGATATTTTTCGTTGCTACTTTTTCGCAAGTAGGCTATAATTGCAACCAGTACGAGAATCGCTTCAAGTCCTTCACGAATGAGAATCAAAAACGCCGGAATAAAGGACGCCAAACCGCCTTCACTGCCGTGCGCGTCCTCCATTTCTGAAACATTTTCGTAAACCATTTCAATTAAAATTTCAGCTTCACTTTGAACAACCTCAGGCGGTGCGCCTTCAAGCATTGCCTTTTTAACTTTGTAAAATTGGTATTCCGTAACTCCAACGGCTTTACTTGAAACCGTGACGCGTAACGCGCCTTCCATTCCTTCCTTTTCGTAAATTCCATAATAAGCATCGTTAATTTTATCTTTAGATACGCGTCCGTCGCTTGGATCGTAAGTTTTTACGGCGTCTCTAACTTTTTCTTCAATTTGGGTAGCAAGTTGTTGCCATTTCGGAGCGGCTTCTGAAGTTGAAATTTGCGCAGAAAAAATTAAAACTGTGCAAAAAATTATCAGCAGTAACTTTTGCATTTTTTAAAAGTCCTTCGCCTCAAACTTAATCATGTACCAATTTTCAATCGGTTTGCCATTTTCATTCAACGCGGGCTTAAATTTCCACTTTGAGGCGGCTTCCATTGCAACCTTGTCAACTTTTGTGCGACCTGAGGCGCGCATCATTTCAGTTGCTTTCACGTTGCCTTCTTTGTCGATAACGGCTTTAATTGTTACTGTGCCGTGATAATTCAAATTGGCGTCAATATCTTTTGGGTAAACAATCGACTCTTTAATAGGCTCAGCGGACTGAATTTCTTTCGCCTCTGCCAATGTAATTTGCAACATACAAACTAACATTGCCGCCATTACTAAACTAAAAATTTTTCTCATAAAAATCACTCCTTTAAAAATCTGTGGGACTGAACTCAATTTGAGTTGGCATCTCCCGCGCTTTATTTTCTTCGTCCAGATACGGCTCAAAAATCCAGCGTGATGCTGCAACTTCTATAATCGTGTTGATAATATTGCCGCGTTCATCGTAGCCGCCGCCACGTTTAATCTCTGTCTTCTTAACTTTGCCGTCGATACCAATCAGCACTTGAATAATAACTTTACCACTATTCAATTTTTGCACTTCTTTAATTGCGCCCTCCGCCAAAAGTTCATCAATAACATCTTTGGGATAAACTTTTGAAATAACTTTGATAGTTTTACGGGGAGTTTCTTCAGTTTCTTCAACTTTTTCATCAGTTTTTTCATCAGTTTCAGTTTTTTCTTCAATATTGGGAGTTTCCGGCTTAACTTCAGGAGTCGGCTCAATTTCCGGCTTAACTTCGGGTTTCGGTTCAATTTCCGGCAATGGTTCAGGTACATATTGCGGAATTTCAATCGGTGGCATAACTAGCGGCTGAAATTCAAAACTTTCTGCAGAAGTTTCAGGAACAGTCACGCTTGCAGGTTCTTCAATTACTGCAGGTATTTCTTCAGGTGCAACGTCTACCCATTCAACGACTTCAGGTTCTTTTTCTTCGTCAATTTTTTCTGTCGGAGTCCAAAATATTGAGGAACATTCTACCGCCAATAAATTCAGGAACGTTGCCAAGATTAAAGTTTTGAACCAATGCGGCGAATACCCCAACTTTTTTTAACTCCTTTCTAAAATTATTTTTTTATTTCAGTGGCAATGGAAATTTTTTTTGCGCCGGATTTTTTTAACAATTCTAAAACTGCTACGACTTTTTCATATTGCACAGATTTATCGCCCAGTAATACAAAAACTGTTTCAGCATTTGATAAAATTTTCTGCCGCACTTTTTTAGCTAATTCATTGCCGGTTATAGTTTCATCGTTGTACAAAATATTTCCGCCACTCATAACTGTTATTGATACGGTGTCAGGTTTACTTTCGCTTTGTTTACTTTCAGACTGCGGCAAATTTACCTCAAAATTATTTGTCTGCACCATGTAAATTGTTGAGAGCATAAAAAATACCAACAGAAACAGCATTATATCAATCATCGGGATTATCATTACAAGCGGTTGAGATTTTTCTCTGAAGTCACGACGTTGCAATTTTTTCACTCTTCCTTGCCAATGAAATTAGTATCAGATTCATCACTTTTTCAAGCGTCGAAAGAATTTCGTCAAGTTTTTGAGCAAAATAAGTGTGGACTAAAAGCGCGAATATCGCCACACAAAGCCCCGTCGCCGTCGCTATTAAAGCCTCACCTATACCGCCGGTTATTGCCATTGGTTGACCTGCTTGCAAATTGAAAATATTGAAAGACTCAATCATTCCCGAAATTGTTCCGAGCAAACCCAAAAGTGGCGACAATGTTACAATCATTGAAAGATAATTTAGCCGCGCTCTCAATTTCATTGCCTCTTCGTCGTGTACGTCAATCATTGACAATTCTACATTATCGCCGTTAATCGCGGCTTCAATTCCTGAACGTGCAACGATATTCAAAATACTGTTACCCTTTCGGCAAAGCTTTAAACCCGCGCCTAAATCATCAGATTTCAGACAAATTTTTAACTGATTCAAAAAATTTTCGCTGTCTCGAACTGCATAATGGTAAAAGCGAAACCTTTCAAGTCCAATCACAGTTACTGCAATGGAACAAAGCAACAACACATACATAACGGTTCCGCCTTTTGTCAACAGTTCAGGTATTTCCAAAAATTTCACTCCAAATTGATTTTTACGTGAGCTATAATAGCATGAATGAAAATTATTTGCAACAGATAGTGTTTATGGTTTATAAAATTAAAATTTTTCATCAAATTTGACGGAAATAATCTCAATTTTTTCAGCATCAATTTTGGATAACAAATTTTTTCCGTTTTCCGCTCCAAGAATAAAAATGGAAGTGCTTAAAACATCCCCGATGGCGTTGCAATTTTCAAAACTCCCGTCAACAACTACACTGACTGAAGCCATATTATTTTCTGTAGGCATACAAGTTTTGGGATTGATTATGTGGTGATAACGACGACCATTTAAAATTAAAAATTGCTCATAATCGCCCGAAGTAGAAAGAGCGGAATTTTTCAATTCAACAATTTCTGAAATTTCATCTTCAACACGAGGATTTCTTAAGCCAATCTTTTTTTCGCCAAAAGCAAAAATACTGCTCGTTCCAAAATTTATAATCCCATCCGCTATTCCGTGCTTTTCAAAAATTTCTCTCGCAATATCAACGCCGTAACCTTTACCAATTCCGCCTAAATTTATTTTGACTCCAATTTTGTCAAGTCGTGCGCTTAAATTCATTTCGTCTAAAATCAAATGTTGGTAACCGACAAAATTTTTGACGCTTGAAATTTCTTCATCACTCGGCAAAATTTTATTTTTGCGCGCAATTTTCCATAAATCAACCGCCGCACCAATGGTTACATCAAATGCTCCGTTCGTCAGAGCGGAATATTTTTGAGAAATTTTCAGCATCGTAAAAACTTCAGGACTAATCTTTACAAATTTGCCGTTGCCTGCCGAGTCATTCAAAATTTTTACATCGGTTTTAATATTTTCGACCAGCTCAAAAATTTTTTCAAAACTTTCATCAACGGCAACCCTAGAATTTCTACCTTCAGCTTTAATTGTAATGGGCGTGCCAAAAATTTCTTCCGTCCGTTCGTAATGAAAATTTTCTTTGTCGCAAGCCGAAATAAGAAAAATCGCAAAAATTATTGCGACCGTAAAAATTTTTTTCATTGCATATTTCCTTTCAAGTAGTTGAAAATTTTTTCTCTTGATGCGGGAATATCGCTGCTGTAAATATCCAGCGGTTGAAGAATTTTAGCATTTGTGGAATTTTTTAAATTCTCAACACTTTCGCCAATACCGCCGCCGCCGTGCGTGACAATCGGAATTATGATTTTGCCGCTCAAATCATAATTTTTCAAAAACGATTCCACTGTTTTTGGCAACCTACCCCACCACAGAGGATAAACCAAAATAATTTGGTCGTATTGTTCGATTTCCGACAAATTTTTTATCTTTGGTAATTCATTGTTTTCAAATTCGGTTTTTGCTGTTTTTGTTGTTTCGGAATAATTCGACGGATAAATTTTTTCTGTTTGAATTTCAAGCAAATCGCCGCCGACAATATTTTGTGCCATTAAAGAAATCATCTGAGCATTTCCGATAATTTCATTTTTGTCTTTCATAACTGACGCGCCGGAAACTGCGTCAACTTCAGGAGGAAAATTTGTATTGCCCACGCGGCTAAAATAAATCGTTAAAATTTTTTTATCAGATAAAATTTTTTCGCCTTGAATAATTTCCGCAGAATTTATTTCGACTTTGTGATACCACCTATCCAAATATGGCAAGCCGAAAATTCCAGCAACTGCCAATAAAAACGCCAAAGTTGACGTTGCGTAAAAAATTTTTCCGCGAATATATTTTTTGGCGTGTGTCAATAAATGGACGAAAAGCAAAATTACAGAAAGAATCGCCGATCCCAAATGTATCGAACGCCAATAAAAACTATTCTCTGCCTGCCAAAGCATAATCCCTGACACTGTCAAAATCATTACAACGAATGCAAATAAAATAATGCACAACTTATTTGTTTTGTTTCTGTGTGAAAAATTTTTGTAGAAGTTGCGATTAAAAAAATTATGTGCCAAAACTGTGAAAACAAATGTTATACCGCAAATTTCGTGCATCTTTTCAGTAACAAACGTACTTGACAGGCAGACAAAAAATAATATCAGTAGAAAAATATCTAAAATTTTTTTGCTCATAATTGATTTTCTCTCCTCAAAATTTTTAAATTCCAACGTTGTGTAATTTTGATAATGAAGCATTTTTTTCGTCGACTGACAAAATGGAAATGTGTTGTAAACAATCGACTCCGAAAATCTGTAATCGCTTTTAAATCGACTCCCGACCGTTTTCGACCTCGTTCTCAGCGCCTTTTTTTTTTTTTTTTTTTTTTTTTTTTTTTTTTTTTTTTATATAAGATTTTTAATATGTAGCGCAACGGCTATGTCTACTATACTCTTGCTTTTATTTTTTTTAGTGCGCAGGCGGTGCCGCCGCCGCTAGGCATCCGGCGGCAAGCGCAAGCGTCCGCCGTTGCGCTACAATGTCTACAGAGTCTACATTGTTTAAGGATTTTGGCGAAAGTGGCGAAAGTATAGATGTAGCCTAGCTAAAACCCACTTTTTTTGACTTAAAAAAGTAACCTAATGTACTATGCAAAGTAACCTAATGTACTATGCAAAGTAACCTAATGTACTATGCAAAGTAACCTAATGTACTATGCCCGTCAAATCTGGCTAAAGTGGTAATGTGTCAGAAAATTTAACTT
>FLNU01001374.1_pt1 | contig 19253 bp, 15 predicted proteins | sample 1140361 | NCBI WGS metagenome assembly FLNU01 (sample SAMEA3878206, study PRJEB12797) | bioreactor metagenome | biome: Moose rumen | place: Sweden | collected 2011-10 | reverse complement strand
GTCATGCAATGCTTCCATTATTTCTTCCATAGGTGTTTCGTGGTCAAGACGATGAATTTGGTACAAATCAACATAATCAAGTCCCAATCTTCTCAAGGAATGGTCTATTTCAGCCATTATATTTTTACGAGAAGAACCAGATCCATTTGGACGACCTTCACGCATAGCAAAATGAACTTTTGTTGCAACAACTATTTCATCTCTATCAAGTCCGAATTCTTTGATCAAGCGCCCCGTAATTTCTTCTGATGTACCAAGCTGGTAAACATTTGCGGTATCAAAATAATTTATTCCTAAATCAATTGCTCTTTTGAATATAGGCTTGGCATCATCATAATCCTTTGTCCAAGGGAAAACACCATTTTCTTTTCCGGGTTTGCCAAAGCTCATACAACCTAAACAAATTCTTGAAACATCAACACCTGTGCTACCTAACTTTACATATCGCATCGTAACATCCTCCTTATATTAAATACTTTCCTATAATTACTTTTAATTGAATTTCACAAAATTCTTTAACTGTATTTTCAGGGTTAAAATCACCATCTGACATGCACCAAACAGTGAGCATACCATACATTTGAGTTAAAATAATTTCGCATAATATGTCTATTGGCGTGTCTGATTTTAATTCTTTGTTTTCAACAGATTTTGAAATAATATTTTTCAGCATTTCAAAATCATACTGCCACTTAATATTCCCCATACTCTCATTTCTTTGATTTTGTTCAACGAGACCTTTTATCCATTCACTTACAATATGGAGTTTATAGCTTTGAACCTCTTTTATAAAACATTCAAAATAAAGACAAAGCCTTTGCGTTATACCAGAATTTTTATTTTGCTCTAATTTTAATTGGGTTTCTTTGAATAAATTTTTACAGATTTCTAATGCGATTTCTTCTTTGTGCTTAAAATAAGTGTAAAAAGTTCCTGTTGCAACATTTGCCCTTTGGGTAATATCCATAACACTCAGGTTATAGAACCCTTTTTCTTTTATCAAAGCATTGGTTACATCAAGAAGTTTTTTCCTAGTTTTTAAAGCATTCTCTTGTCTTGTGGTCATGTTAACTCCTCTATTATTGCAAAAAAATTATAACACAAAATTGAATATTATTCATTGAATATTATTCAATATTTATGTTAATATCAAATTATGAAAGTTCTGAGAACAATATGAAAATTGATGATTTAGTATTTCAGAACACAATAAAAGTTTACTTTGGTAAAGAACAACTTGAAAATTTGCCGAATGAAATTAAGTTTTTTTCTTTTATATATTTTGCCCATACAGATTCCGGTTTTAAATCCTAAACCATAAAAATCATAATGGCTCTTTATAATTGGTAAATTATGCTCTTTTGCAAATATTAAAAATTTTATAGGGCAATCTTCGAGTTTTTCAACTTTTGCAATCAGACCGAGAACACGAGGATTTATCGTAACAATTTCACTGTGCCTATCGCAGCCTTAATTATTTTATCACCGATTTGAATTCACTATTTATTTGAGTTGCATATGCTTAGACAATATTGCATACTCCTCTTCCGTTAAATCTATTCCTTTCTTTTTCAATTTAACAAACAAATTGTCTCTGACGTAAGTTCGTGCTTGATTATTCGCATTGAACACAATATTTTCAAATACTTGTAACCCTTTTCTACCTCCTTAACCTGTGTTTTCAAAGTGTGCTTCTGAGATATTTGCTTGGTCAACATCAAGAATAAAACCGTATTTTTTATTTGCAGATGTCCTATTATTTGATGTTTCTTGTTACCTGAATTATGAATAGTGTCGCTTGAAAGGAACATAATGCGGTTGAAAAAGAATTTTTGAAATAATATATTACAAATACGTAAGAAGAGATTGTCATGTAATCAATGGTGGAGGAAAAGTGTTAAACTATATAGCTAATAATCCTAGTACAAAACCCTGTGTGTACACATGTATTCTGATAAACTAGCATTTACCATTAAAAAGAAGTAATGCACACTGTTCCAGTCAGTATTCTGCTAGGTAAAACAAAGATAAAAATTAGCGCTCTGCTCAAAACTGCTAACTAAATGTTCAAATTGCTCAAGTTGAGAATAATAAATTTCATAAAGTCGGCAGTGCTATAACTCAATGATAATTTGATAAATTAATAAAATTTCTCGGAATCGGGCTATCTCCAACTAAGCGAATTGTAAAGACACACTCTAGATGATTATTTGTAACAGGGTAAATGATTATTTGATAATTAAAAGAATAATTTTTTAAAACAGTGTTAAATAGTTTTTATACATCATTTAAAAAATACTAAAATAATTACAGATTAACCTTAAATTCTGTCCAATCTTTAACAGGCAATTCAGAGAATTCGACTCCATCTAATGCCTCAAAGTGTTTTCTTCCGCAATTTATTTTTAATCGCTCTGTTGGTCTTAAATCAAATAAACTTGTTGTACCTTTTGTTTCAAGAATAAAGTATAATTTTTGTTCTCTGTCTTTTTCCAAAAATACTGCCCAGTCAGGATTATATGATCCGATTGGTGTTTCAATCTTGAATTTATCAGGAATTTTGAAAAACATTTTTACATCAGGATCTTCGTCTAATTTCTCAGCGAAAGGTTTTTCTACAGTTTTACTATCGTATAAAACATAGTCATAAACGCTGTGTTCAACCTTAACTGCATTTTTATCAATATATGCAATGAGTTCATCCGAATCAAATATCTCTTGTGCAAAATATTCTTCCCCTGCAAGTTTTACATATTTAATTCCGTCAATTGCCATATTATGACGATTTCTTGTGATGATTTCCATTGCTTTTTCTAAAAATGCTTGCGGATTATTTATAAAGTCTTTTATTCTTCCGCTTCCGTTGATGATTTTTATTACTGTTCGTCTTGAAAGCAATGTTTCAGATGCAATTAAGCGAATAATATCAGGTAAAACTTGATATGTGCCGGATATTTCAGAAGAGCGAATGTGTTTTTCGGTATATGAAACTTCTGCTTGTTCGATATTAATTTCTGCTGTTTGAGAAACTAATTTTGCTTTCGGGATCGGTGGCATATCTTTCAATTCTGCAATACAATTTTTTATTAGAGTTTCAGTATCAATCGTAACTCTGTATGTGGTTTTTTGTTTAATTCTATTCCACAATTCTTTAAATTCAGGCGATAATAAAACTTTTTGTTTTAATCTTACTGTAACTTCATTATTTGCATCGTGAATAACTGGTCTGTTGTCAGCTTTTTCTAATGCCTGAATAATTGCTCTTTGTGCCGCATTTGAATATCTGTTTTTCAAATCCAAAATCCCTGCTGCAAGTTGAGCCTTCATTGTATCTTTGACTTTGCCTTCTTTTGTGATAATTTTCTTTTCTTTTAAATCTTCGTAAAGTTCCTGTGCTTCTTCATGAGTGAATGATTTTTGTTCAACTTTAACCTCTGTACATTTTATCGTTTTGAATTTATCAAGCGAAATCGGTTCAGAGTGTCTTTCTTTTATCTGCTTTTTAATCTCTTTTTGCAACGGTTCTGCAATATTTGGTATTTCAATTTTTTCAATATCTGCATTTTCATTAATATTTCCGTCTTTATCAATTACACCCTCAACCATCAATGCACCATAAGCCATTGCCGCATCAGTTTCATCCATTTGATGTTCAACTTCAACTTGTTCCTGCCAAGTTAAACCGATTAAATTACTCAATTGAAGAACACCGAATTTAGCACCAGTTTCATCTTCAATTTCTTTTTGTAATGTGCTTGTAAATTCAGCGAAACTTTCATTTGCCATAACATGCAGAATGTTTATATTTCTATCCTCAATTCTCTCACCGTCTTGATTTACACATAACCTTAAACCACGACCGACTTTTTGCCTGCAAGTGAATGTTGATTTCTGTTCAATCAAAGTGCAAACTTGGAACACGTTGGGATTATCCCAACCCTCTTTTAATGCAGAGTGTGAGAAGATAAATCTTAACGGACATTCAAAGGATAATAACCATTCTTTATCACGCATAATTGTGTTGTATGTGTCATCATCTGCTTGAGTATCGCCTTTAGTATTTTTATAAATACCTTTTTTATCCTGTGAAAAATATCCGTTGTGTGCTTTTGCAACATCTGTATTAAACCATTTTTTAAGTTCTTGATATTTTGGTTTATTGATTAATTCTTCGTAGCATTCTTCAAACATCTGAGCATAAATACCTTTTTCGCCTGTTTCGGTTCGGTATTTTTCAACTCTGTCAATAAAGAATAAAGACAGGACTTTAATTCCTTTATCGTGGTAGCGGAGTTCTTTTTCCAAGTGAGTTTCAATGGTTCTGTAAATTTGTGCTTTTTTGATTATATTTTCATCAACACTACCGATGGCTTTACCGAGATTAACTGTTTCTGAGTTTGAAAATTCAATGCATTCATAATCTTTAGTACAGTCAATTCCCTCAATTACATACCCTTCATATAATTCTCTTCCTGATAATTGATACAAATCCGCTCCCGGCTTTACGGTGAAAGTTTGTCTTTCGACTTTGGCATCTTGTTTTTGGACATCAATTTCAATTTTTGCAGAGAATCCGTTTTCGTTTGAAACAGATTTGAGCATAATATAAGGTTTATTGAAATCATTTGCGACCGAATTTGACGATACACAAATCTGCTTAACAAGTCCCATTTGATAAGCATCAATCGGAGTTAAGCGATATAAAAGGTTAATTTTTTCTCTGTGTGTTGCACTATATCTGAAAACTGCAAGCGGATTGAGTGATTGAATTGCATCTTTTGCCTTTGGAGTATTATCAACGGACTGCGGTTCATCAATAATTACAATCGGATTAGTTGCCTGAATATATTTTATAGCCGCTTCGCCGTTAAGTTTATCTTGCTCTTGGTTGATAATGTTTTCAGCCTTTTTGAACGCATCAATGTTTATAATCATTATTTCTATATGGTCAGATGTCGCAAACTGTTTTACATCCGACAATTTAGACGAGTTATAAATAAAATATCTGTACGGCACACCGTCATAAAGATTAGAAAAATGTTCCTGTGTAACCTGCAAAGACTTAAACACACCCTCTCTGATAGCAACAGAGGGAACAACAACAATAAATTTCGTAAATCCGAATCGTTTGTTTAGTTCGAGCATTGTCTTTGTATAAACATAAGTTTTACCCGTTCCTGTTTCCATTTCTATTGAATATTGGCGGTTTTCATCATCAAGTCGTTCAAAATATTAATATCAATGTCCTGTTTTTGAACGGTATTTAAACATTCTTTGATTGTCATATCTTTGGCATTTGGGCATATTTTATTATTGTGATAATCCAACCAATAATTAATATATGCACTTACTTCCTGAACTGTCGGAATATAATTCCCTGTCATTTTGCGATGTAATCTCTGTGCAATTTTTCTCCCCTCTTCATCCAAGCGGGTTTATTTTCAATTGAAGTTCCAATATAGCTCGGCATTATTTTTTCAAATTCTTCCTGAAAATCCAAGAAGAATCTTTCAATAACTTTCGCTCTCGCATTGTATGGTTTTGCAAATACTGATTTAATTCCTAAGTTTGAATAAACACCGTTAAATCCTGACTCGGTAAAATCAGTATTCTGAAAATATTTTGCTTTAAAAGCTCTTCCGTTGTCTTGGTAGACAATTTTAGGAATCATACCTAAATTAATGATTGCGTTCCTTAATGCAGATGCTATACATTGGGTATTTTCTGTCATCATAATTTCGTAGCCAACCAATGCGGTAGATTTCCAATCTAAAAAGCCAACGAGTGTTGCTCTCGTTGGCTTGCCTGTAAACGGGTCTTGTACTTGGAAATTGAGAACATGACCATCGGCTATTAATACATCCCCGACTTCCAATTTTGAAATATCTCTTTCGATATATTCTTCTACCATATCGTGGTATCCTTTCTCACCGTATTCAGCGAACACAAATGTTCCGTAATGAGTCTTTTTATAATGTTGTGCAAATCTTCTGAAAGTTAATACACATGGAATATTTTCGTACCCTCGTTTTTCTAAAATATGTCTTGTAAGGTTGATAGCCGTTCCGACTTTGTATTTATTCGGATGTAATAAAAATTTCAAAAATACTTGTTTCATTTCATCATTTAAAATCGTGTTATATTCATTGATTGAAGAATATCTTCTCTGTGGAATAAGTGCTTTAGTTCCTCCATTTTCATAAGCCTGAACATATCTTCTTAAAGTCGGCAGAGATATTTTACCTATAAATTTATAAACTTGCGGCAGATATAATCCGCTGTTGTATAACTCTAAAAATACCTCTTCAGTTTCTTTTTTAGTTTTGTATTTATTTCTTAAATTATTATATGCAGCAACTAAATCCACTCTCGCTAATGAAGTTAATCGTGCTGTTTCAGATACAAAATTTAATTTTGTATTATTAACAGGAACGAGTGCTGTCGATTTTATTTCCTCATCTTCAAGTTTCTCTTGAACTTCATGTTCTAATGATGAATAAAGAATCTCATAAGAAGTTCCGCCGTTAACTTTAACTTCACGAGCAATATATTTACCCTTTTGAATAGCAATCCTTATCGAGCGGGTGCTTTTTAACCCTTTAATTGCTGCTATGCGTTTAATATCAATATATGTGTTATTCATGGCATTAACACATTAACTCGTTTTACACAGTTTTGGAACACCATTTCCGAGTATTATGTTGTTTTGTGTCTTTGAATTTATTTCCGACCTTTGAGAAAAAATTACCGACCTTTTGTGGTAAGGCTGAAAGGTAAAATTTTCGGGAGTAATTTTTCAAAACGGACTTATTTGCACTCAAAAGTCAAATAATCGTTTTATCCGTGCAATTTAGTAAAATCGGGGGGATGCAGGCATAGACTAGTCATGCAAAAATTTATTTCCCGGACTTTTGCCGGACAATAAGAGTAAATAAAGTGACATTTCGTCCCATTTGGTAACGCATAAAAAGATTTTTTCCGACCGCCCAAACTCAAACACACCCTAAACTTTGCCGAATAATCTTTTTAATCGTTCAAATAAAATGTCCTGTTAAACTGTACGAATAACTATAGAAAGACTATATATAAATAAAAAGATCCCTAAAGGACCTTTTTATTTAAATTCGGAAACGGAGAGATTCGAACTCTCGGTGCAGGTAACCCCACACAACACCTTAGCAGGGTGCCGCCTTAAGCCAACTCGGCCACGTTTCCATTCACAACCAAAATAGGCTACTCGTACAATATAACACAAATATTTTTTTTTGAAAAGTATTTAAAAAAAGTTTTTATTTGTTATAGTATTTTCAAACGGAGATTTTATTATGATTGAAATGAAAGTTATGGGTATCGCACTTGACACTAGAACAGGTTCTCCTATTGTCGTTTTGCATGATGTAGAAAATAGAAGAGCATTACCTATTTGGATTGGATCCGCTGAAGCCAGTTCTATTATTAGAAAAATTGAAAATCTTGGTGTTGCACGCCCCATGACTCACGACCTTATAATTAGTATTATTGAAAAAATCGGATACAAACTTACAAAAGTAGAAATAAATGACGTAGAAAAAGAAACGTATTATGCTACTTTGTTTTTAGAAAATAAAGATGGTAAACTCATTGAAATAGATTCAAGACCGTCAGATGCTATAGCAGTCGCTATTAGAGTAGATGCGCCAATATATGTTACTTCAAACGTACTTGCCTCCGGCTCAGTTTCAACTGATAGTGCAAAAGACGAAGCCGAAGCTCAAGAATTTAAAAGCTTTGTACAAAGTATTAAGCCGTCTGATTTTGAAAAACTTATGAAAGATCGAGACCAGCACGAAAGTGATCAATAATAAGTATTAATTTTTATCCCCGGAAATTTCTTTTTCCCAGCGTGATAAGAAATATAATCCTAAAATTAAGTAAGTTAACCACATCAATATCGTTACAAAACAATTTGAACCTTTTATGTAGGCATCAATCCACATTATAGTGCATAAACTGTTTACTATTGTCCATACATACCATTGTTCAATACAACGTTTTACCGTTAAAATAAACGCAACGATTGAAAGAACTGTTGTTGTAGAATCAATCAAAGGATTAGTATCATTGTACTTCAAAAGTATAAAATAGCCGAATAATGAAGCTAAGCATACAATCAACGAATAAATAATACGTTCTTTATTAGATAACCTAGTTTTATATATTTCATGAGTTTCTTTTTTTAAATGATTTTTCCATTTTGAAATCCCAACAAATTGCATTGGTAAATAATAAAACATGTTAAGGACCAAATTCCCCCAAAAACTGTTTTTGAATGAAATATATGAATAACAAATATTTGAAACTATTCCAAAAAAATAACAAGAAATTTTACCTTTGCCTGCGAGAATAGTTGCACAAATTCCGCATATCGCAGAGACTAAAGCGACTTTACTATCTTTCATATATAGAGAAATTAAGGCTATAAACAAAATTTCCAACGGAAAAATAAATCGCTCTATCTTTCCCCAACCCTGAAATTCTTTTTTTATAAATTCCAAAATATTCATATCTATATTTTATATTAAATATAATTTTTGTGGATGCTATAATTTCTTTACCGGATTAAAAAATATGCAAGTTCAGAAAATTTTAAAAAACAAAATATTTTTAAAAGGTCTTGAGAAAATATCCGATCACGGAACGTCATTTTTTGCAGCAACTTCTCTAATTATGTCCTCAAGTGTGCGACCTTTGGCAATTACTCTTACCCCTGATACAGAAAAAGAAAATAAGCAATATGCCATTGCAAATTCTATAAGTTCAGGAATAATAAAATTTGGGATAGTTGAATCAATTGCTCTTCCTTTAGAATTAATAATAAAAAAAATAAATAAAAATCCTGAAGAATATCTTAAACCGAAAACTTTAGAACGACTTTCACCCCGTGCTTATGAACTAATAACACAAACCCTAAAACTTGGTGTCGGATTTATTACTGCTATTCCAAAATCAATACTAACAGTTGCCCTAATTCCAATAATAATGGATTCTTTATTCAAAAAATCTCTTAAACTAAGCAGTGAAAAAGAAAAACAGATACAAACATCAAACAGTCCAAAAGATATTAAATTTACGGGTTTAACTAGTGCTGTAGGAAAAGTAATTGATAATAATAAAGTTCAAAATCTCGCTATTAAATATCAAAATCAAGATAAAGATATTGCAAAACATATAACTGCAATGACAGATGTACTTTTAACTTCAACTTCCGTAATCCAAACAAATCGCAGCAAAGATATAAAAGAAAATCGAAAAAAAGCTTTAAACTACAATAACATAATTTCTACAGGAGTAACTCTGGCTGGCGGTTATACTATAGACAAAATTATAAAAAGTAAGACAAAATCATTTATAGAGAATTTCAAAAAACTCCATTCAAACGATCCAAACCTTACAAAATATGTTGAAGGTATAAACATTTTGCGTCCTGCATTGATTTTTGCATTTATTTATTATGCAATTCTTCCTATTTTTTCTACCTATATGGCAGAAAAAATCGACAAATTTGTAAATAAAAAATGATAATAATATATACAAGTTTGCACTAAATGAAATTAACAATATCTACTGCTAAATTTATCAACACCGCCAAAATCATCTAATGCTCGATAAATATATTATCTTAGAGTATATGTTTTCCCTTTAGGTGTAGTTACGATATATTCACATATACCATTTGTACCATCTTTACGAATTTCAAGTTTTGAGCCATCAGGAATAGAGTTGCCAGAATTGTAAACAGTCATAGTATTATCTTTGCCTATTACATATTTTAATTTCCCATTTTTAGTGATATATCCTTTTGATGTTGGATTGTTAGGTAGATGTACATAAGTTATATCACCATTTATATTTTTTGATAAAATGGTATATTTCCCATCAGTAATTTTTATTAAATTGCCTTTATCATCGTATTCATATATTTTTGGGAATTTGCCACCTTTGGATTCAATCAAAATACCATTTTCATATTTTAAAGCAATATTCTTACCGTCTTTTGTAGTATGTGTCAAAGTTCCGGTATAACCTTCTCCTGTTGATGTTAAAGCCTTACCTTTTTCAAATTTATTACCGGCATTTTTAAATTGGCTTACTGCCATTTCTTTTAATTGTTCAATTGGTTTTTCTGGTACACTTTTAGCTTTGCCTCTTGTTGCAATATAAATACCGGTAGCGGCAAGGGCAGCTAATGCGCTACCTATAACGACTTTAGTCGTTGTAGACATTTTGGGTTTATTCTCTTCATTCGTATTATTTTGTCCGAAAGATAAATTTTATAATTATTACTTACACTACTAATAGGGGCTATTGCCATAAAATTACCTTAAATCATTACATACTACACTACATATAATAAAACAGAAATGCAAAATTTATTGCTAATCATTCGAATTTGTAATTTTATTTTGTAACAAAACTATAAAAAAGCACTTGAAAAATAGAAAAAATAGTTTATAATAAGAGTGGGGAGGCAGTTGCCAACACAACGGCCGTTGCAGTCCCTACAACAATGAAGCAAATATTAATAAAAGGTGTCCTATTACGACTAGGATGCCTTTTATTATGCTTCTGATTCGCTCTGACATCATTGCATGTCCCTCCTTTCGTACACCTTTGTGCAGAAAAGTTTGTCGTGCATAGAAAGGAGTTTTGGGAACTGTCCTACTATTATTATAAACTATCAATGTGCTATACCGTTATTATACTACAAATAAAGCGATTTCGCAGTTTTTAATCCCTAATTTTTCTCTGCTATATATGCAAAAATATTCTCAACCCCCGGCAAACAAGAGGTTTCTACTTGTACAATAAATATATGGCATTTATGATATCTTTAAATTTCAAATTATTTGTGCATTCGAACTTCTTTTTCGTCGCAATCAAGAACTTTATTTAAATGTTCTAAAAGTTCTTCAAAATGATAATGAACAGCGTGTTCTGATTTATGGTGAATATCTATAAGATGGTAATGCATTGCCATTTCCACCTGAATTAAAGCAATATTATAATTGTAAACACTTTCAATATACTGATCAAGGGCATCGATATAGTCTTTTCTGGCATCTTGAAGTGATATATAATTTAATGTGTGGTCTTTATAACCTTGCTCTACAATTTTCAAGCTCTCAAGGGCTTGTTCAACTGCGGTTTTTGAAGCAGGAACTTGTTTTTTTGCTCTTTCAACATTATTAAATGCTCGACGAACTTCATAATATAAATCTTTTTTAAACAGAGAAATCTCATTATTTGCGAGATTAACTTGAGCATCTGCGCCTTTTATACTGTGCTTAAGTTCCATCAAATTTATGTTAGATGTGAGATTTACACCAACTTGAAGACTATTATTTCGATGGTTAATATTTGAGTTATTAAATCCATACCCGGCATTTGCAGTTAAATCAGGAAGATATGTTTTTTTTACATATTTCAAAGATTGAATCATTGCATCTTTTGTCGCAATAAGAACCTGCAAATCGGGACTGTTTTTATATGCAATATCAACTGCCTCACTTTTTTCAAATGGAAAAACATAAGGCTCAAAAGGTTTTGCTTCAACAAGTTTTGAATCATAGCCGTAATCGTCGTTATAAGTGAAGGTTGGAGTGTTTTCTATATCATAATCATATTGCGAATCAAGATACATAGAATTAGTTAAATCTACTTTTGCATTATTAAAAGTATTCTCTGCTTCAATATATTTTATTTTTGCTTCGCTTAAATTAACTTTTGCTGTAGTAATGTCCGCTTTGTCACGTCCCTTTGTAAGATTTACTATTCTTTGATTTAAATCTTCATTATTTTTTGCAACATTTAAAAGAGCTTTTGCCTTTAAAAGATTATAATATTTTGCTTTTACATCAAATAAAGTATTGCACAGGCTATCCATAAATTCGTATTCAGCACCGATTTTGTAAAATTCTTCCATCTTAATATAAGCTGTTGTTTTACCAAAGTTCCATATTAATTGATTTATAGAAACACCTACAGATGGCAAATCTCTATAGTGAGAATCGTAATATATACTGTTTGAATTGTTTTCATTGTAAAACCCCGCACCGGCACTAATTACGGGAAAATATTGTGATTTCGCAATTCCAACATTTGATTTTGCGACGTCCAAATTGTATTTTTCTCTTCTAATCTTTGGACTGTTTTTAAAAGCTAAACTAACACAATCAATTATATTTAAAACGCTTCCATTGTGAACATCAACAGGTCTAAATAAATCAGCTTCGTCCTCTATAGCTAGTGTTTGAATCCCTGTAAATAAAACAGTAGAAATTACTGACAGGGTAATTATCTTTCTTATAACCATAGTTATATTATATCATGCTTGTCAAGTAGGCTAATATACTATAAAAAAAAGAGGGCAAAAGCCCTCATTGGAATTAAGAATAGCTGGAAGTATGAAAAAGATTATCTATATTTAACTTGTTCCATACTATTTTTGCTATTCACCAACAGGCTAATCTTAATTTTTAAAAAGCATTATCCATGTTTATGATATCCTTTTTGTATGATTACATTACTGATAAATCCTATAATTGTATCTGTCATATTGCTTTGTATATTATGTTTGTGCAGAGTAAATGTCCTATTGGCGCTTCTTATTAGTGCTGTTGTAGGAGGTCTTGTAGGGCATATCGAAATTTCAGACGTTATGAATATTTTTATTCACGGTATGGGAGATAATTCCGAAACCGCATTAAGTTATATTTTGCTCGGTGCATTTGCTGCATCTATGACACATACCGGATTAGCACCTATATTATCAATGAAAATTGCAAATATTATTAAGAGTAAAAAATATTTATTAATTTTTATATTAACAGGAATTGCAATTTTATCTCAAAACTTAATACCCGTACATATAGCATTTATTCCTATTTTAGTACCACCATTATTAGTTATAATGAATAAATTGCAAATTGACAGACGTGCGGTTGCTTGTGTGTTAGCCTTTGGATTAAAAGCACCTTATATTGTTATTCCTGCGGGGTTTGGTTTGATATTTCAGGGATTAATTGCTGACAATATGGTTCAAAATGGTGTAGAAATAGCAAAATTAGATATTTGGAAATCGACTTGGATTTTAGGTTTGGGAATGCTTATAGGCTTTTTAATTGCAATATTTATAACATATTCAAAACCGAGAAAATATGAAAATTTGGATATAAAATTTAAAGAAACAGAGAGCCTAACACTTCATAGAAGTCACTATATAACTTTACTTGCAGCAGTTTTGACTTTAATTGTTCAATTATGGACAGGGTCGTTACCTTTGGGAGCGTTAGTAGGTTTGGCTGTCATATTTGGATTTAGAGCAATTGATCACGATAAAATGGATAAACTTATCAATGAAGGTGTTGGATTGATGGGTTATGTTGCATTTGTAATGCTTGTGGCTGCGGGATTTGCTGCGGTTATGAAAGAAACAGGCGGAATTGATTCTTTAGTTAATACTATTGCGCCATATATGATGTCAAGTAAGCTTGTAGCTGCGGGATTAATGCTTTTTGTCGGGTTATTTATTACTATGGGAATTGGCACTTCATTTGGAACAATTCCAATCTTAGCCGTTCTATATATTCCTGTATGCATAAAACTTGGTTTCAGCGTTCCTTCGATGGTTGTCATTTTAGCTGCTGCAGCCGCTCTTGGTGATGCAGGTTCACCGGCTTCTGACACGACTCTTGGCCCTACTGCAGGTTTGAATGCTGATGGTCAGCATAATCATATATGGGATACTTGTATACCCACATTTTTGCATTACAATACAGCAATAATTATTTCAGCACTATTGTTTGTCTATTTTGAAGGATAATGTTGTATGCGGCAAGATATGAAACAGTCTAGAATTACTTTTTGAGGATAAAGAATAAAAAATTATATTTAATATCAGGATACTTTATATTGATATAAGGACATTATTTAGCATAATGTCTTTATATTCTTTATATTCCAAGAATTTGCTGCCATCTGTATCATAATAATCAAATTCATCTGCAATTTCTTGAAGTTTTTGCATTACACAATCTGGAGATTCTTTTTCAAGAGATACAATATCTTTTGCAAGTATAGCGGCAAAAGTTAAAATCCATTCATTTTTTGAAACTCTGCAATTGCCATCAAGATCAAATGTTAAATAATCATTGATAATTTCATCATCGGTAAGATTTCTAAATCCTTGAGGAATATCATTTTTTTCTTTTGAAATAATCACTGCCATTCTATATTCTCCTATATTGCTTCTATTATTTTTTTTATGTCGTTATTTGTAGTGTTTTTGAGTGCGGTTTCTTTGTCTGTTTGAGTCAGATTTTCAAGTTTTTTCAATACTTCAAGCGCTTTTAGAATAAGTGTTTGATTGTTTGAGTTTAATAGTTGACGAACCTTTTCCGAATTAGATGTATATTCAAGTGCAGTAAATACAAACGGACTATCTTGTGTTAATTCTTTATCTGACATTGTTTTTAAATTTTCGATATTTAAATTATTTAATAATAGATTTTTTATATCAAAAACTTCCTGTTTAACATCTTTTTGTTCATCATACAAATATTCATCATTTTCTGTCAATGTTTCAAACTTATCGCAAGCGTGAAGAAGTACAGTGGAAGCTTTTTCATTATTTAAAATACTTTCAAAATTTTCATACAACTGAAAATCGAAGACCTGTGATAAAGACGAAACTTCGCCAAGTCCACCAATTATAAGATTTAAAATATATAAACCACTTTCAAAATCATCTTTTAAAATTTCGGATAATGGTTTTAAGTACGGCAATTCGGTCGCAATATTTTCAGCAAGCGGAGATTTTTTCATTGCACAAATAATATTTTCTAAAGCTTTTCTATCTCCGTAGGAAACAAGGAATTTCACTCCCTCAAGAACTTCAAAATCATCATCTGATTCAAGTTTTTGAATTGCATCATTATATGAACTTCTTTCTTCAAAAACAGCAAGAGTTGAAGCACAATTTGCGCTGAGTGAATGATTTTCGCTATAAGAATTTTCTTTTAAAAATTCTATTGCAAGCGGATCTTTGACATATGAGAAAAACGTTGCGCAGTAAGTTTTTTCATCTTCATTACCGTCCTCAAATAAAGCAAGCATCCTGTCTGTAAGATCTTCATTTGCAAATTTTGCAAGGGTCGAAACAATAAATTCCTCGTACGATGGAGAATAATATTTCAAAAATTTAAAAAGATTTAGATAGTTTGTTTTGTTGCAAACCTTTGCCATGCGTAAAACAACATTTTGTTTTACAAAATCAAACAAAAAATCATCACGAGAAACAAGTTCTTTAAAAAGTTCCTCATCCGGTTCATTTATAAGACTATAAGCAACAGGCTCGAAATCACGGGGATTTTTACCTGTGAGTTTTTTTAATTTTTCACTCATAAAAGAACCTAATCTAGATAAAATACCGTAATAACTTTGTGGCCTTCTTCTGCATATTGAACAGCACTGTGAAGAGTTTTACTCGTATGAGATAAGAAACAAATCAATTGATTGCAATCGTCAATAATTTCTCTGTTACAAACTCTTGAAGCATCAGCTAGTGTCATCATTGCTCGATCAGCGTGTTCTATAATATTAGGAACACCAATTAACTGATCTTGAACATCACTTGGCTGCTGGCCAATAGTTTGCGGCAAAATAACACTTAATTTTTCAGGATTAGCTTTCATTGCTCCACGAATAGCCGCAGCATTTGTACCTGAAGAACCGCCGGAAGTTATAATTGTATTACCTTGCATAACTAGAGCTGTTGCAAGAGTTTCTATCATTTGCTGATGTGTGATTGGAAGATTTCTACTTCCGATGATTGCAATTTTTTTAGCAGATTGTTTAATTGTAGCAAGTTCCATCGCTAATTCATCAACTGTATTAGGAGAACCCGCTTTTACTGTATCCATATCCTCATCAATCGGTACTACAATCGATTTCTGTGCATCTGCTTCTTTGTTTTCATCTGAACTCATAAAAATTTCCGTATCACTTAACATTTTTTCCCTTTACTTTCTGATTGATTTTACTTAATTTTTTGAATATGCTATAAGTATAGCATATTTTTTTTGATTTGGGAAGAGGGCATGAAAAATCTATTAGAAAATCTTAATAAGGAACAAAAAGAAGCCGTTCAAAGCATGAAAGGACCATTATTAATTTTGGCAGGTGCCGGTTCTGGCAAAACAAAAGTTTTAACTACTCGTATTGCATATATGATTCAGAATGGAGTAAAACCGTATAACATTTTGGCTGTTACGTTTACCAATAAAGCTGCGAAAGAGATGAAAGAACGTCTTGGCAAAATTCTTGATGAAGATACCGTAAAATATATGTGGGTTGGTACTTTCCACGGAATTTGCGGAAGAATTCTAAGAGAAAACATTGATAAATACAACACTACTTCAGGAAAAAACATGGATAGAAATTTCACTATCTATGATGATTCTGATACAAATCAAATTATAACAAGAGCGGTAAAAAAATTAAATCTTGATGAAAAACTTTACGCACCAAAACTTGTCAAAACTATTATTTCAAATGCTAAAAACAAAATGCAGGATGCCGCCGCATTTATGACTTCCGCCAAGGATTTTAAATCTCAAAGGATTGCTGAAGTTTATCTTGAATATGAAAAAACACTGAATGCAAATAACGCAATAGATTTTGACGATATGCTAATGCTGACAGTAAAATTGCTGGAACAGAACGATGAAGTAAGACAAAAATATTTTGACAGATTTCAACATATAATGGTCGATGAGTATCAGGACACAAACCTTGCGCAATATAGGTTAGTTAAAATGCTTTATACAAACATGCAATCTGATGTTCCTCAAGAACGTTCTCTTTGCGTCGTGGGCGATGTTGATCAATCAATTTATTCTTGGCGTGGGGCAGATTTTACAATTATTCTGAATTTCCAAAATGATTATAAAAACACAAAACTTATAAAACTTGAACAAAATTATCGTTCAACCGAACATATTTTGAATGCAGCAAATTATGTCATTGAAAACAATAATGAACGGGTTAAAAAAAGTTTGTTTTCAAATAAAGGAGAAGGGGAAAAACTAAGCCTTTACACTGCAGCTGACGAAGCAGATGAAGCAAACTATATTGTGCGTAATATAAAACGCACCGCTGGCGGGAATTATAATAAATTTGCCATTTTATACAGAACAAACAATCAATCCAGAGCCTTGGAAGAAGCATGTATTGCCTCCGGTGTGCCATATAAAATATACGGTGGAACAAAATTCTATGACCGTGCGGAAGTTAAAACTGTTCTTTGCTATTTAAAATTAATAAATAATACTGAAGATTCTCAAAGTTTGCGCCGTGTAATCAACATCCCAAAACGTGGGATTGGCGATACTACAATTAAAACTTTATCAGATTTTGCTTCAAAGCGTGATATAAGCCTTTATGAAGCCATAAAAATTTCTGATGAATGCGAGGATTTTAATGCCAAAACTTGCGCAAAATTGAAATCTTTCGGAAATCTTATTTACAATTTTCAACAAGCACGGAATGCTTATTCTCTAAAAGAATTTGTAACGGCAGTAATTGAAAAATCAGGTTATCTTGCGGAATTACAAGAAAAAGCTATTTCAACCCCTGACTTTCAGGATGATATAAATAATTTACAAGAACTTGTAAACGTAGCGGAAGAATTTGTTCCGGAAGAAGAAGATAACGTACTTGGCGAATTTTTACAGCAAGTTGCGCTTGTTTCTGATTTAGATAATATGGAACAAGAGTCAAATAATGTAACAATGATGACTCTTCATTCGGCAAAAGGCTTGGAATTTCCTGTCGTATTTATTGCGGGACTTGATGAGGGGATATTCCCGAGTCAAAGGTGTTTGAATTCTAATACTGAAATAGAAGAAGAGCGCAGGTTAATGTATGTAGGGATTACAAGAGCGGAAGAGAAATTGTATCTTGTAACCTCCAAACGCCGCCAGACATGGGGAGAATTTAGATATTACAATCCATCAAGATTTATTGAAGAAATTCCTCAAAGCCTTATAGAATCAGACGGTTCCGGAGAAAGTAGCGGGAATTCAACCTTTAGAAGCGCTGTTTTGAAAATGCGAGAATCAAATGTTCATTCCGATCCTGACGGATTTGTAAGACCGTCAACAGGATTTGGTGCTAATTTTAAAGCTCCTTCTTCAAAAGGACTTGCAACAAACAGAACTCCGCAAAAGAAAATTATTATTAAATCCGCAATAAATAAGCAGCGTGAAGAAGAAAAAATCGCAGCATTTTTTGCAGATAATAAAATTAAAAGAATGGCTGAAGAACGTCGTCAAAGGCTTGCCCAAGAGCAAGAAGAAGCTCGCCGCAAGCGAGAAGAACGTGAAGCCGCAAAAGTTATTACAGAAGTTTTTGATGTTGGACAAAGGGTTTTTCACGAACAAATGGGGGTTGGGCATGTGTCAGATGTTATGCGCATAGGTGAAAGCGTTATGTACACAGTAGATTTTGGGAAACTCGGCAAAAAGGCAATGGATGCATCATACGCAAAATTGAAAAAATTTTAAAAGCCAAATTAATAATCAGATCAGCGTTACCACACCAATCTGATCATTAATTTGGTTTGCAATTATATATTAATTTTCTACACAAAAAGTCTGGAGGTCACCTCCGGCAACATCATTATGCATATAAGTAACTTTTTCGGGATACATGCACCTACGATGTTGAGTAGCAGTACGATAGCATGAATTGATACTTTTCGTAAAATCAGTTTTGGCATTCCGAGATCTTAAACCGAGAGCGTTTGCTAAATCAATATCTACGTTATAATCGTAATTCTTTCCATCGCTCATTGTATTTTCCCAAACAGATCCCGACGGAATTGTCGGATGGTTTCCAGAGGAATCCTTGTATAATCCCGCAAGAATTAAGTTTAACTCATCATCTGTTACCATATGTGCCCCCTGATTATAACATGTAATCTTTCCATCGTTATTATAATCCATTCTGTGATCATAATAGCATTCTGTTATATCATACTTAGCAAGTTCACCGCTCGCTTTTCTTGAATGACACTCATCTAAAGTCATGTTATATTGCGATGGAAAAAATGCCGGACCTGCTATTTTTACGCCATTTATTACTGCAAAAATTCCTAATTTCGCACCATTAAAGGTTACAATATCATTCCCCGCTCCGGCATTATTCGGTTTTCG
>FLNU01002367.1_pt1 | contig 19259 bp, 6 predicted proteins | sample 1140361 | NCBI WGS metagenome assembly FLNU01 (sample SAMEA3878206, study PRJEB12797) | bioreactor metagenome | biome: Moose rumen | place: Sweden | collected 2011-10 | reverse complement strand
AGAAAGTTGAAAGACGGTAGAGACGGTCTTTTCGACCGTCTCTCAAAGAAGTAAAAAAGTCTGAACGCTCGGAGGCGTTCTCCACTAAATAAGTGCGGGCAGAGCCCTAAAGTAAAAAAGCAAATTATGTTGGGAGTTATCATAAATACCAAGGCGGGGAAGAAGGCATATCTGAGGCAGAGGTATTACCTTTTCGACCTGCTGCGCGAGAAAGGCACAGAATATACCTACCATGTGACGCAATATGCGGGTCACGCCGCAGAATTGGCGCAGGTGTTCGTAGAGCAGGGCTACGACAGACTGCTCGTTCTCGGAGGCGACGGTACCTTGTCGGAAGTTATTGACGGCGTGATGCATGTTATTGCAAGTGCCAAGAACAACTCTTCCCGCCACCCGCTTGTGTCGGTCGGCTTGATGCCGCGGGGAACGGGCAACGACTGGGGGAGGTATTGGCACCTGACGAAAGATCATAAGAAATCGCTCGACCGCTTTTTCAGCGGTACGGCGCAGCCGGTGGATGTGGGCTGCCTGACGGTAAGGCGTGCGGGGAAAGAAGAGAAACACTATTTTATCAACTCCGTAGGCTTCGGCATTGATGCCAAGACTTGCGAGAGAGCACAGGTGATGAAATACTATGTCGGCAGTCACGGAATAAATTACTTCTTCGGCTTACTGAGTGCCCTCTTTACCCATAAGTCGGTACCCGTGAAGATAAGTACGAAGTACCAAGTACCAAGTACGAAGTACGAGGGGACGGAAGGGGATGTGAGGGTTGAGAGTTGGGAACAGCCCTTGTTTACGATGAATATAGGTAATGGTCCGTTCTCGGGGGGAGGAATAAAGCAGAACCCTGATGCCGATCCTACGGACGGCATCTTCCACTCAATGTTCGTTACAACACCATCGTTCAAAGATGTGATGAGGGCAATACCGAAACTCTTCAACGGCAGACTGCCGGAAGTTGATTTTATCCGTAATTTCAGGGCTACGGAGGTAGAGATTGAAACACAAGAGCATATAGTGATTGAGAAAGACGGGATACTCGTTGATGCCTGCGGACCATACAAGGTGGAGATACTGCCGAAAGCAATAGGCTTCGTATGCTGACATTTTTTTTCAAAATCTTAAAAATAGTGCAGTTTTTTACATCAAAAACTGCACTATTTTTCGTTTGCTCTTAATAATCGTGTATATTTTCAAAAGGCAGGCTCTTGTGTGATTTTTGGAAAAGCAGTAATTTTGCACGACTTTGCGCTTGGTCGAAAAACCAAGTACTAAGTGACCAAGTACCAAGTGACCAAGTACGGTAGAGACGGTGTTTTTCACCGTCTCTCAGAAGTACCAAGTGACGAAGTACCAAGTGACCAAGTACGGTAGAGACGGTGTTTTTCACCGTCTCTCAGAAGTACCAAGTGACGAAGTACCAAGTGACGAAGATTTAGAAGTACCTTTTAGAAATTTAAACAACGATAATGAAAAAATTTTTACTCCATTCTCTTTTGTTTTTCCTCCTTTTTGCAGTATCCGTTGTTGCGGATGCTCAGCAACTGCCGAACGCTAATTTTGAAGATTGGTCGGGTACGCAGTTCGATGGTAATATCCAGCCGGCGAGTTGGAATTACTCTAATGTTGAGCAGGTCGGCTTCAAGTTCAATTTTGCGCATCGTGAGACGGGTCGCTCCGGTTATTGTGCTATGGTGCAGAATCAGTCGGTTGGTGCAGCGGGTATAACGGAGACGACGCCGGGCTATTTTACGTTGGGAACACCTTGGCAATACCTTAGCGGATTGAACGTGAGCGGTGCTTCCGGCGGTACGGACGGCGGTATCAGTTTCGCATATCGTCCCGACTCGATGTATGTGTGGATTAAGCGCACGGGCTCGGCTGTCGCTAACGAGAACTTCGGTATATTGTTTTACTCGTGGAAAGGTACGGCGCAAGGCAGTAAGTATCTCTCGAAGAGCGGATCGGATTGTACCTCAACAGGTAGCCACACTAACGAAGAGTCGGATATAAGGCAGGCGATGGACGCTAACTCTTGCGGTACGACGACTAAGGCAACGCAGGTCGCTGAAGGGTTCTACTTCGAGAAGAAGGAATATAGCAACTGGACGCAGATTAAGGTGCCTATCTATTATATGAACGACGAGGTGCCGCAGAAATGTAATGTCATATTCTCTTCTGCCGGTTATCCTAATTTCCGTACTTCCACAGGGTTGAATGTGGGTAACTCGCTGTATGTGGATGATGTCACTTTGGTCTATTCCTCGAAGATTCAGCACCTTTACATAGGCGGTAAGGAGTGGAAAGGTTTTGACCCTAACTCTACTGCGGAGCAGACCTATTCTGTTGGTCGTACTACCGATATGCCTGAGATCTATGCGGTGCGCGGTGAGGGTACGCTCACCAATATGCGCGGCACTAAGGTCACCTGCCCGGGGCGCAAACTAACAGGCAGTGAGATTAGCATCAATTATGGTCAGGTGGACGGTACTCCGACGGTTATTACCGTTACAGCCCCTGACGGTTCTTCTACCACCACCTACACCATTAAGATGGTGCAGGATCCGTCTGATAACCCGCGCCTTAACTCTATCCTTGTCAATGGTGAGGCAATATCCGGCTTCAATGCGTATGTAGGTACTTATAATGTGGCATTGCCTTACGGTACAACGGATGCGCCGACGGTCAGCTATGTGTTTGCCGAGGACGGGCAGACCGCTGTTATTACGCAGCCCGCATCGACCGACGGCACCGCCACTATCGTTGTTACCGCCCCGGACGGCACAACGAAGATGACTTATACCGTCAATTTCTCCGTCGCTCTGCTGGCGGATAACACCTTGCAGGACATAAAGGTCAATGGCGAGAGTCTGAGCGACTTCAACCCGACCTTGACTACCTATCGTGTAGAACTGCCTTTGGAAACAACGACGATGCCGACTGTTGAAGCAGTGTCGGCATACCCGGCAGGGGAGCAGACGATAACCTATACCGCCCCAGATGTTATCGATAACGGACAATATAGAATATCCGTAACCACCCCGGGTAATCAGACTGCGAAGGTATATAAACTCAACTTCAAGATAACGGCTTCTACCAACAGCCGTCTGCAAGACTTGCAGATGGGCGGGTACATATCCTATTTCAGCCCTAATAATACCACTTATTACGTCAGTCTGCCCCTCGGCGTAACGACATTGCCGGAGATAACTTACGAAAAGGGAGATAGTTATCAGACTGTCTCTATTGAGTCGATTGACGGCGTGGAAGGCACAATACGGGTTATAGTAACGGCGGCAAGCGGTGACCAGACGGTGTATAAGATTATCTGCTCGGCAGAGAAGTCGAGTGTGTCGCACCTCGATAATATCTATCTTGACGGCGAACCGCTCTCGGGCTTCCTCAGTGATGTATATCAGTATCGCGATACCCTTGCCGTCGGTTCGTCCGTCGTGCCTACTATCACCTATGATAAGGGCGACGAGTTCGAAACAGTGCAAATCAATTACGGCGGTATCAACGCTACCACGCGTATCTTCGTTACTGCCGGCGACGGTTCTACTTCCCTCTACGAGATAACTTTCATCGTTGAGCTTGCCGATGTGGCAACGCTCGACTCTATCTATATAGGCGGTGTCCCTGTGGATGGCTTCTCGCCTGATGTAACCGAATATTATATCAGTCTGCCGCAAGGCACTGCCGAACTGCCCGCCGTTGCTTGGGTGCAGCATGATGAGTGGCAGACCGTTTCCGCCCGTTCGGGCGGCGTGAACGGCGATTATAAGATCACCGTTCGCTCGCAGACGGGTAACACAGTCGTGTATGTTCTGCATTTCTCTGTCACCACCTCGGCAAATACCACTCTGTCCGCCGTCTATTTCGATGGCACGGCGTTTGCTGATTTCGACCCTGCCGTGCGTGAGTATGACATAACCTTGGCAGAGGGTGTGAGTGTGCTTCCGACTGTTACCTTCGATGCTGCGGAGAGTTCGCAGAAGACGGTCAGGACGGTAGAAGGCACCACCTGTACCATCCGCGTTATTGCCGAGAGCGGTGCCGTAGGGACTTATGTCTTCCGCTTCACTATCCTGAAGTCGGAGAACGCCTTCCTCAATGGTATAACGCTTGTGTATATTGACGGCGAAGATACGACGAGAGTGCCTCTTGACGGGTTCGAACGGGAAACATTTGTGTATAATGTAGTGCTGACTACGGCTATCTGCCCTGGTATTGAGGTCGAGAAAGACCCGACGCAGCAGGTTATGATTACCAAGCCTGTTGCCACGGGCGAGGCACGCATTGTCGTTACGCCGGAAAGTGGTGCTCCTAACACTTATATCATCCGCTTCACCTCATCCGTCCTGCCGCAGTTGAGCGCTATCTATGCTGACGGCGTGCTTATAAGCGGGTTCAACCCTGCGGTTACCGATTATGAGGTTACTTATACCGACGCACTGCCTGTCATCACCTTTGAGAAGTCGGCTGCGGATATCGCCGTTACTGCCGTTACTGCCGGCACGACGACCAAACTATATGTCAAGGTTAGCGATGGCGAGCAGGTCTATACTATCACCTGCAGCAGGTTGCTGTCCGGCGATGCTACGCTGCGTTCTATCTCTATCAACGGATCGCAGGTGGCAGGCTTCAGTAGCGATATTCTTGACTACGACTATCCGCTGACGGACGACACTTATCCTCTCGTTACATACGAGAGGAACAATAGCGAGCAGCATGTGGTGGCAGGTTTAGCCTCGCAATATGTGTATAGCATAGTGGTTGTTGCCGCTGACGGTGCTTCAAAGACCTATAATATTCACTATCAAACCTCTGCTTCGGAGGATGCAACCCTTTTGTCTCTGAGTTTAGACGGAGTGGATATGCTTGGCGAGTTCGACGCAGATTTTGTCCTTGCCCGCCTGATTGAGAAGGGTGCCGACCTTCCTGTACTGACCTACACCAAACGCGAGGGACAGACCGTCTCTGCTTCTAAGACGAGTCGCTTGCAGCAACAGGTTATAGTGGTGGCTGAGAGCGGCGCAAGTCTGACTTATACGGTCAATTATGCAGAGCAGTCGGAGACGAACGCCTTGCTAAGGGATATCCGTATGCTTGTCGGCGGCAGGTGGCAGTCGGTGCAGGATTTCGACAAGAACACCTTCACCTATAATGTTACTCTGCCTTGGCGCACTGCCTCTGCTCCGTGTATTTGGGCGGTGCAAGATAAGCCCAATCAGGAGGTAACAATCAATTACGGTGCCGCCAATGGTGCCACAACGCTGCATGTGCTTGCCGAAGACGGGCAGACACAAGATTATACCATCAATTTCTCTGTTACCAAATCGGCGAATACCCGTCTTGCCGGTCTTACTATCGACGGTGACGAACAGAATGTGGATGAGACAGACCTCACCTTTGACGTGCCGTTTGGCACGACAGAGCCTTATGAGTTGAGTTTCGAGAAGGCAGAGGCAGAACAATATATAGAGTATGTGGCTGCGCCGATTGACGGCGTTACGAAGATTATCGTTACAGCAGAGAACGGCGACAAGCGTACTTACTCAATCCGCTACAATGTATTGCAGCCGCAAGGCGAAAATAAGATACTGACTATTCATTACTGTTACCTCACCGCAGGGGGCGAGACCATCAATGACGAGATGGTGCCGGTGCCGGGAGAGAATGTGGTGAGTCTGCCGTATGGTGCACAGTCGTTTACGGTGACGAGTGTGGACAAGAACTACGACGAGCAGTCGGTGGTGTTCTACAACGGCGGTATCCGTCGCGGAGCGACGATAATGGTATATGCCAATCGTGATAACGAGGCAAGCATAACCTATACCATCAAGCCGCAGATGCCGGAGTTTGAGGCGGCGGGCAAACTGCAAGACTTGAAGTTTAAGGGGACAACAGTGCCTAATTTCCGCCCCGATGTATATAACTATATGATAAATGTTACCGAGCAGCCTGCGACAGCCGATTTCACCTGTACCGCTTATAACGGCGCAACGGTAACACCTTCTGATATAGACGCCACGAAGAAACAGATAACATTCGCTGTTGAAGGCGGCGAGACGTATTCGGTATGCTGGTTCTATCTCGACAACCCGCATCTCGACTTCTCCGGCGACTGGGTGAAGGCGGCAAAGGGTAACGGCTATAAGCCGGATGCTACATGGAAAGTGCCGGCTGACTACTCAACAGGCTATGATTGGAATATTTTTTCATTAAGTTTCACTTATTCCACAGGTAAAGAGGTTGTGCAGGGGGGGAACAACGGCGTAACGCTTTCCACCTTGCGTGGTGCGTCGATGAACGGCTCTATGCCGGGTATGATGACGCAAGGGACTATGGCGGTAAGCCTTACTTCAAACGGCAACTCTACCTCGAGCATGACTTATAATGCTTCTACCGGTGTGCAGTTCCGCAACTCACCCGAGCGTTTTGCTCTTGACTACCGACCGCTGTCGGCTACCGGTATAAGTGACTGGTCATGGATAGTAACGCTGAGCAACGGGAGCAGTCATAAGAACACCACCTATTCGGGTAATTATAACTCACTCGGCACGCTTGCAACGGCTGCTAAAAATCTCGACTACGGCAGTCTGGGCGCAATATCGAAGATCACCGTTACTCTCAACTCTTGCGGAACGGAAAATGCAAAAGATGTGGGGGGCAGCACCATAAGAGAATCATCTATCATCATGCAGAACCTTCGCTTCATCTATAACTCTGAACTGACGGCGGCAACGGCCGATGGTGTGGCAATGACGAAGTCGGGTAACACCTTCACGCTTGATGTTGACGAGAGTTATGTGGGCGTTCCCGCTCTGAAATTCACCGGCGCAGTGCATGACCAGATGCAGACTATCGAGTGGCTCAACGATGGCGAGTGGGTAAACGGCAAACTGACGGCGATGGTCACTAACTACGGCGAGAACTCGTCAGATAACACCGTCTATACCGTTGTCCTTCAACGCCCCGCCGTCACCTCGCTCAGTTATACTGCCGACTTCGGCACTTATCCCGTGACTATATCGGGGGACACCACATATATCAATATGCCGTTTGGAGTGAAGGCAATGCCTGATTTCACCATCACCCCTGCAAGTGTTCACCAGAACTTTGACGTTACCGGTAACGGTAAAGCGATTACGGTTAAGGTGACGGCAGAGGACGGCTCAACGAAGACGGATGTGTATGTCTTCCGTGAGACACGCACAAGTGATGCTACTCTGCAAGCCATTGCAGCGGCATCTCTGACGCCCGCTTATGATCCTGAGGTTACCGACTATACCATCACCGCTGCCGCTATGCCTGAGGTCACTTTCTTCAAGCAAAGGACGGATAACGATGAGGAAGTGGGGCAGACTGTGGATATCAGATATACCGAGTCAGGAGCAACGCTGCTGGTTACCTCTGCCGACGGCTCTGCGCAGCAGACGTATAACATCGCCTTTACAAAGACGACAGAGACGACCAACGCTATGCTTACCGGCATAGCCCTTAACCTCGAAGACCTAACCACCTTTGCGCAGAGTACGTACGAATATGAGGTTGAGCCTTCGGAGAATGTGTCGTTTGCAAAAGAGTTTGCGGCAGATGATGTTGTTGAAACGCTGACCGACTCGTCCGTTGTTATAGCCCTTTCCGGCAGCGAGGAGCATACCTATACCCTCCGTTATCCTACTGAGCTGTCTGCTAATGCAGACCTTGCCGACATCAAGCTCAACGGCGAGAGTTATACTGCTTTCCTGCCCGTGCAGACGACATACGAGTATGAGACGGACGAGCAGGTGGATGTGGAGTTTGTCCTTGCAGAGGATGTGCAGAGTATGGTAGTCGGTTTCTCTGTTTCTGCCGATATACGCCGCTTCACCGCCGTGGTCACTGCGGAGAATGGCGCAACGAAGACTTATACCTTCACTCTGATGCCTGTCTCTGACAATAATAGTGCACTTGCGGATATACTTGTCGATGGTCAGTCGCTTGCAGATTTCTATCCCGACAAATTGACCTATACCTACACTATCCCTACCGCTTCACCTAAGCAGGCAGAACCTCCGTTCCCCTCTGTTGCCTATGCTTTGGGACAAGAGAGTCAGACGGTAACGATAGAGCCGGCAGTGGTGCTCGGCGATACAACACGACTTATTGTTACGGCTGAGAATGGAGTTGATTACCGCGAGTATAAAGTGGTAATCAATGCAGAGCCGTCGCACTCCGCAGACCTTGAGAATATCATCATCAACGGCGAGAGCGTCAGCGGGTTCAAGCCGTCGAGAACAAACTATTCGATGCAGGTGTTCGGCGACGAACTGACGGTTGATTATGCCACTGTTGACCCGTTCCAAACAGTTACTGTAAGCAGCAGCGAAGAAGGAGTAATATTGACTGTTACGGCACAGGACGGGACGAGCAAGCAGTATGAGGTGGAGATATGGAAGGCAGCACAATCGAATAACGCCAACCTCGCCGATATCAGTATCGATGGTCTCACCATCAGTGCCTATGGCGAGATGAAAGAGATAGAGGTTGAGCCTTTCAACGAGAAGACTTATACCTATCGTATCCCGCTTCATAAGAATGAGCAGATACCTGATATATCCGCTACGCTGCAAGAGGATGCGCAGACGATAGAGATTATAGATAACGACCTCACGAAGATTATCCGCGTAACGGCAGAAGACGGTACGACGCAGAATGACTACCGCATTATCTTCGTGGTAGAGCAGTCGTCGAATGTATATCTGCAGATGATTTACCTCAATGGTGACTCGCTGCAAGGCTTTGCCCCCGAGATAACATCTTATACCTATGCTTTGCCTCTCGGCGTAAGGGAATTGCCGCTTGTGGACGCAATGAAGCAAGAGGCGGAGCAGAAGTTGGCAGAGCCTGAAACGGAAGGTATGGAGACGCGCTTGAAGGTTACCGCAGAGGACGGTGCGCAGCTCACCTATACCATCACCTTTGCCTACACCCTCTCCGATGCGGATACGCTGCTGGGCATATATGAGGGCAGCGAACTGATAGAGGGCTTCCGCCCCGATTCGTTCGACTACTCCTTTGTCTTGCCCATGGGCGTAAGGACAGTGCCTGCTTTGGATGCGGAACCCGCCGACAGGTGGCAGACGGTAACGATGGAGACAACGGTGACGGGTATGCAAACCAGATATCGCTATACCGTAGTGTCGGAGAGTATGAGGAAGAATGTGTATAATGTGGTGTATGAGATTCAGCGTTCGGATGTGGACACCCTGCAAAGTGTTCGGCTTGACTCCCGTGCATTGGCAGGCTTTGATGCCGATACTACCGATTACTATATAACCCTGCCTTACGGAACAGAGACACTGCCGACCGTCTCGTTCGACAAAGGTGATGAGTATCAGGACACCGCTTCTGTTTGGGTAGGCAACGACTGCCGAATAACCGTTATCTCGGAAAGCGGCAAGCAGAGAATATACACCTTGCATTTCGAGTTTGCAAAGAGCAGTAACGCTCTCTTGACGAATATCTATGCTGATGGTAAGCCTATTGCGGATAATTTCGATCCGGAGCAAGAGTCATACATTATAGTGTTGCCTTACGGCACGACCAACAGTCCTACTATAACCTACAGCAAGGCTGAGGAAGAGCAGAGAGTGGATCTCTCGATGATGTTCGGCGTTGTTGTTATCAGTGTTACCGCTGCGGACGGCGTTACCACACATAGTTATCTTATCGGTTTCGACTATGCTCTCTCTCAGGAGGCACATCTTGCCGGTATCATGCTCAACGAGCAGCCGCTGCCGGGCTTTAAGGAGGATGTGTTCGAATATGAGGTTAGTCTGCCTTACGGCACTACCGCCTTGCCCTCACTCGACTACACACCTGCTGACGAGTCGGCAAAGGTTGAGTTGGACTTCGGCGAGAAAACGATAACGATAGAAGTAACATCGGCGGACGGAGAGCATGTATATGAGTATGTGATTAACTTCGTTATTGAGCGCAGTCCTATTGACTATCTGACAGATATCAGCCTCAAGGGTAAGACGATAGAGGGCTTCCATCAGGATACTTTGGAGTATAAGATTGAATATCCTGTGGGTTCGACAGATGCTGATTTTATTCACGTTGAGGATGTTACCTATACCAAGGGTGACGAAAGCGAGATGGTCAGCATATCAGATAACGACGGTGTCATAACAATAGTCGTTACGGCTGACAATCAGACTAATGTGAGAGTATATCTTATTCGCCAGACTATACTCAAACGCTCGAACAGTCTGCTCAGCGGGATAATGCTCAACGGCACGCCTTATAGTGAGTTCAGCGACTCGGTATTCAGTTATGAATACCTGCTCTTCGAGGGCGAACTGATCCCGACGATAGAGGCTGTGGCGCAAGACTCTACGGCAGAGGTATCGGTAACAATAGGCAATATAGGTGAGGAGACGGTTATCTACTGTACGGCGGAGGACGGCAGCGAGACAACCTATCGTATTCTCTTCCTTTATTCAGACCTCAACACCGCCGGCGAACCTACTTCTAACGATTGCCTCTTCAAGCGTGTTGCCGGCTCCGGGCAGTTCCTCGCTGCAACGAACAGAAAGGGCGTGACGGTGGCAGTATATGACATGTACGGACATCGCCTTGCATACGCTGAGGTACCGTGCTGCGACGCTAACAATATGCAACTCACCACCGATGCGTTCGGGCAGACCGTTCTCAATAATGTCGCGTCTGACCAAGACGGCGTGCTGCTCGATATCGGCGGCCATGTAAAGACCTTCTTCTATGTGTTCTACGATAGTCAGGGAAGGAAAGTGGCATCGGGTAAGTTCGGACAACGGCTGTAAGAAAAACCGCTTACGCCCCGTAAGAAAAATCGCTTACGCCCCGTAAGAAAAATCGCTTACGCCGTAAGAAAGGATGCGAGCCTGCAAAATCATGCAGGCTCGCACTGCATATATAGCAGTGTATATCCAAATATTTATTAAACGGCGTTTAAACGGCGTTTAAATGGCGTTTAAATGCATTTTAATATTCATTATTCATTTTTCCGATTGCATTTTTTTTATTTTTTGCTTTTATATGTTAAAAAATAGCAGTAATTTTGTATGATTAGTAATATAGTGGAGAACGCCTCCGAGCGTTCTGATAGTGGAGAACGTCTCCGAACGTTCTGATAGTGGAGAACGTCTCCGAACGTTCTGATAGTGGAGAACGTCTCCGAACGTTCTGACTTAAAATTTTGTTATATAGAAACTAAGCAGTTATTGTTAATAATTGTGCCAATATGATAGAGAACGATAGAATTTTGAAGGTTAATATTGACGAGGAGATGCGCACCTCGTATATTGACTATTCGATGAGTGTAATTGTCAGTCGTGCCTTGCCTGATGTTCGCGACGGCTTCAAGCCGGTGCATCGTCGCGTCTTGTTCGGAATGAACGAACTGGGTAATACGAGCGATAAACCGACGAAGAAGTCGGCTCGTATTGTGGGTGAGGTTATGGGTAAGTATCACCCTCATGGCGACAGCAGTATTTATGGTACTCTTGTTCGTTTAGCTCAGCCGTGGGCTATGCGTTATCCGTTAGTTGACGGTCAGGGTAACTTCGGCTCTGTTGACGGGGACCCCCCTGCTGCCATGCGTTATACGGAGGCACGCCTCTCTAAGTTGGCGGAGGAGATGCTTCGCGACATAGAGAAGGATACGGTGGATATGCAACTGAACTTCGACGATTCGCTTCGCGAGCCGCTCGTGTTGCCGTGCCGTTTCCCGAACCTGCTCGTGAACGGCGCGAGCGGAATAGCGGTAGGTATGGCGACGAATATGCCGACGCATAACCTCGGCGAGGTTATTGACGGATGCATCGCTTATATAAATAACCCCGACATCGATGTGGCGGGGCTGATGCAGTATGTCAAGGCTCCCGACTTCCCGACAGGAGGTACGATCTACGGCATAGGCGGCGTGAGAGAGGCTTACGAGACGGGGCGCGGAAAGGTAGTCATCCGCTCTAATGCCGATATCGAAACAGAAGAGAACGGCAGAGAGAGAATACTGATTACCGAATTGCCTTACGGCATTGTGAAGGCCGACCTGGTGAAGGCTATCGCCGACCTCGCTAACGAGAAGAAGATTGAAGGCATAACAGGCATCAGCGATCAGTCGAAACGCGATATTCGCATTATCATCGATATTCGCCGTGATGCCAATGCGCAGGTGGTGCTGAATAAATTGTATAAATTTACGGCGTTGCAGTCATCGTTCTCGGTGAATAATATCGCCCTCGTTAAGGGTCGCCCGATGTTGCTCACTCTGAAAGACCTGATTGCCAACTTCGTGGAGCACCGTATGGATGTGGTGACGCGCCGTACGCGCTTCGAGCTGAAGAAGGCGGAGGAGAGAGCGCATATCTTAGAGGGCTTGATCATCGCCGTAGATAATATCGACGAGGTCGTTCGTATCATCCGTGCTTCCCGCACTCCCGCTGAGGCGCAGACTAACCTGGAGCAGCGGTTCAATCTCGATAATCTGCAGTCGCGTGCCATAGTGGATATGCGCCTGTCGCAACTGACGGGTCTGCGTATCGAGGAGTTGAAGAAGGAGTACGAGGAGATAGAGGCATTGATAGCACATCTGAACGAACTGCTCGGTAACGAGGCGTTGCGCTATGACCTTATCAAAGAGGAGCTGCAAGAGATAAAAGATAAGTATGCCGACGAGAGAAGGACGAAAGTGGTGATGATGGCATCGGAGTTCAATCCGGAGGATATGTATGCCGACGACGATATGGTCATCACCATCTCTCACCTCGGTTATATCAAGCGTACGGCACTTGCCGAGTTCCGCCAGCAGAACAGAGGCGGCGTAGGCGCAAGAGGGTCTGCCACGAGAGATGAGGACTTCATAGAGTATGTGCACACCGCCTCGATGCACTCGACGATGATGTTCTTCACCGAGCGCGGACAGGTCTATTGGCTCAAGGTATATGAGATACCTGAGGGCAATAAGGCATCGAAGGGACGCGCTATTCAGAATATGATCAACCTGCAGACAGGTGATAAGGTTTGCGCCTTCATCAATGTGAAGGGCTTGCAGGACGAGGAGTTCGTTAACTCGCATAACCTCGTCTTCCTCACCAAGAACGGCTTGATAAAGAAGACCTCGCTGGAGCAGTATTCGCGTCCGCGTACCAACGGTATTATCGCTATCAGTCTGCGTGAGGACGATGCTCTGATACGCGTGGCTATGACTGACGGCGAGTCGGAGATACTGGTTGCTTCAAGGCAAGGTAAGGTCGTTCGCTTCAATGAGAGTACGGTTCGCGCTATGGGTCGCGGCACCTCCGGCGTTCGCTCCATAACACTTGAAGAAAAGGACGATGCTGCGATTGGCATGGTTTGTGTCTCTAAGGGTACAGAGGAAACGATACTCGTCATCTCGGAGAAGGGCTTCGGTAAGCGCACTGCCCTCGATGATGAGAACGGCGAGCCTATCTACCGCATCACCAACCGCGGCGGTAAGGGCGTGAAGACGATGGCACTCACCGACAAGACCGGACTGCTCATAGGCATCGATGCCGTGACCGACGAGAGCGACCTGATGCTCGTTAATAAGTCAGGAACGGTGATCCGCATGCCGATAAGCGATATACGCGTTATGGGAAGAGCCACGCAGGGCGTCAAACTGATTGACCTGCAGAAGAGGCAGGACTCAATAGCCTTCGGCTGCATCGTCCCGAAAGAGGAAGAGCAGGAAGGAAACGCAGAGGAAAAGGCAGAAGTAACGGCAGAGGGCGTTCCGGTAGTGGAGAACGTCTCCGAACGTTCCGACGGTAGAGACGGTGTTCTTCACCGTCTCTCAAAAGTGGAGAACGCCTCCGAGCGTTCAGACTTAAAATAAGGCTTTAAGCACGGCGTATTCGCTGAGAAATATAAATAACAAAAAAATCTGATGATATGAAAAAGATTTCAGTTATGCTGATGTTGGTGCTGATATGCACCACCGGCTTCGCGCAGAAGAAGTTAGTGTCGTCTGCCAAGAACAAAGCATCGAATACCGAATCACCTGATTTCGCCGGAGCGCGTCAGGATATTCAGGCAGCATTAGAGAACGAAGAGACAAAGGATCAAGCGAACACTTGGTTCGTGGCAGGCTTGATAGGTTATAAGGAGAATGAGTATTATATGCTGCAGTCGCAACTCGGTCAGACCAAAGATGACGGGAAAGTAGGTGAGGCAGTGGTGGAGAGCTATAACTATTGGCTTCGTGCCGACGAGATTGCTATGACCCCCGTGCTCGACAAGAAAGGTAAAGAGGTGGTGGATACGAAGATGCGCAAGCAGATAGCCGACAAGATGGCGGAGTACTATCGTATGCAAGACCTCGTTAAGTATGGTATCTACCTCAACGACAAGCGCGACTATGCTACCGCTTACGATGTGTTCATGATGCACCTCAATATCCCCGACCTGCCTATGATGCAGAGCGAGAAGTATCAGAAAGAGATGAAGAAAGATACTATCTACATGCAGTATAAGTACTATGCGGGTATGTTCGCCACGCAGAGCGGTAAGCACAAGGAGGCGATAGATATCTTCGAGTCGATGAAGGACGGCGACTATGAGGCCGTTACAATCAACCAGTTCCTCTATCAGGAATATGTGGAGATGAGAGATACTGCCAACTTCGTGAGAGTGCTGCAAGATGCAGTGGGTAAGTTTCCGCAGGAGCCGTGGTTCTTGCAGAACCTGATCAACTATTACATCTTCTCCGGTCAGGAGTCTCAGGCTATCGAGTATCTGAATAAGGCTATAGAGATGGAGCCTAATGTGGCACAATATCACTTCATTATGGGTAACCTGTATGAGCGTTCCGAGCGTTTCGAGGAAGCACTTGCAGAGTACGACAAGGCTCTCGCCATCAACCCCGACTATGCTGAGGCATACGGCGGCAAAGGGTATGTGTTCGCACGCCAGGGTGATGTGGTAGGCGAGAAGGCCGCTTATATTCAAGATAGTAAGGCTTATAAGGCTGCCCTTGCCGAGCAGAAAGAGTTCTATCGTAAGTCGGTACCGTTCTATGAGAAGGCACACGAGATTGACCGTGAGAACATGGATTTCGTTCGCGCACTCAAATCACTCTATTATCGCTTGGATATGGATGATAAGAGAGCCGCACTGATTGAAGAAATGAATAACTATTGATGAAACTGAAAGTAATCTTACCTGCCCTCTTACCGCTTATTCTGCTTGCTTCGTGCGTTACATCGAGGAAAGTGAATATGCTGCAAGAGCCGAGCAAAACCATTGCTTCGTATGTAGATACCCTTTCTTATGAGGACTACCTCATAAGGAAGGGCGATAGGCTGTATATACACATCTATTCCATCGACGAGAAGACATCTAACCTGCTGAACGAAGGAGTAAGCGGAACCAACAATAACTATTTGTTCTACTCTAATAACGCGCAGAACGGCGGCAGTAATATGGACCTATATACCTATGTTGTTGATGACGACGGGTATATCACCTTTCCTACCATTGACAAACTGTATGTAAGAGGTTTGACGACAAGGGAAGTGAAGTTCTTGTTGGAGGATCAGCTGTCGGGCATGGTGCAGACTCTCGGTAATCAGTCGATGCTATCAGCAGAGGTGCAGGTGGTGCAGCGGTCGTTTTCCATCATCGGTCCGCAGAAGAGCGGCAGATATTACTTGCAGAAAGAGAAATTGAACATATTCGAGGCACTCGCTTTGGCGGGTAACATAGGCGGCGACTTCGCATATAGGTCTAAGGTGATGCTTATCCGTGAGATAGAGGACTCAGTATATGTCAAGACCTTCGACCTACGCTCGAAAGATATTATACACTCGGAGTTTTATTATATAGAGCCTAACGATGTTATCTATGTGAGGTATATGCCGGGTTATTCGTTTGGTCTGACGCATGTCACCTCAGTTATCGGCATAACGGCTTCTACAATATCCTTCGGTGTGTTCCTCTATACCTTGGGTAGAAATATCTACTATTGGATAGATAAGGCTGCTAATCCCGATAAGTATAAGGCACCTGCAATAATGAAAGGAGGCGGCGGATTATGAAAAGGATAAAGACTATATATTCTGCGCTCTGCCACTTTGTGCTGTGTGCTTTGCTGCTCAGCGTCTTAACAGGTTGCTATTCTCACCGCGCCATAGGCTTCATGCAGGACAGGGACGACCTTCCGCATTATGAGCCGGAGCCCTATCAAGACTATCGCATCGCCATCAACGACGAGATTATCTACCGCCTTATAACAATGGACGTGACGCTGTCGAAGGTACTGGCAGCATCATCTGCCAGCGGTATAAACCAGAATTACGGCGGACGGTCGTACCGCGTCTATTCCGATGGCACGATAGATATACCTTTCCTCCGCCCCGTGCATATCGAGGGACTGACGATAAAAGAGGCGCAAGACACGCTGCAGGCAGCCTTCCGAGAGTTGATACCCGATGCCGAGATCAAACTGACACTGCGTAATAAGCAGTTCTATGTGTTAGGTGATATAGGGCAGGGGACATATTATATAGATAAGGATAGGCTCACTATCTTTCAGGCGTTGGCGATGACGGGCGATGTTAACCAACTCGGTGACAGAAAGCATATACGCATCGTCCGCCCGCACGGGAACGACAAACCCGAGATACTGGAGTTCGACCTGAGAACGAACACTATCATTAAGAGTAAGTACTACTACGTCTATCCAAACGATGTTATCTATGTGAGTCGTGCCAAGGGCAGTTTCTATCGCGTAGCCAACTATGCCGCCTTCACCTCGCTCATAACATCGTCAGTATCATTGCTGATAACGATATTAACTTACACACAAGTGTTACCATAACTTACACATAAGTATTACCAAATTAATCTATGGCACAAGAAATAGAGCAACCCGACATACAAGAAGAGGAAGGTTCGAGTTTTGACATCAAAGAGTGGTTATTTCGAATCTTGCATTATTGGTATCTGTTTGTTATAGGTGCTGTGATAGCATTAGGCTTGGCGTATCTTGCTAATAGGAAATGGATACCTGCGTATATCAGTTCCGGCACAATCATCATCAAGGAGTACGGGTCGTATGCCGGCAGTCAGGCACTGCTGAACGGCTTCGGCGTGGATGCCGGATATAAGAATGTCAATAACCAGGTTATCATGCTCGGCTCGTATGACCTCATGTGTCGCGTTGTTGACTCTCTGCCCTTTATGCACGTTGATTATATCACGCAAGGTCGCTTCAAGACTCGTAACATCTACCGCCAGACACCTCTTACGGTTGAGGCTGACGAGGTGTTCCCTATCGCATACGGAGTGATGTACGAGGTGCAGATTAAACCCGACGGCACGCTGCTAATCTCTTCTACCAACGAAGATCTGCCGCTCGAGTTTGTCACTACATACGGCGAGAGAATTGAAAACTCGCATTTCAAGGGCACAATTATGCCTACGGCGAATATGGTGTCAAGCGGAAAGATGTATTTCCGGTTCCGTAGTAGAGACGACCTCGTGGGCGAGTTTATGGGACGATTAGGATTGGCTTTCGTCAGTCAGGGCTCATCGGTGCTGCAACTGTCGCTCGTGTCTGAAACACCGGAGAGAGATTGCGAGTTTATTGATAAGTTAGTGGAGATATACCTGCTGCAGAACCTCGAGAGGAAGAATATGGTGGCTGACCGCTCGCTCGAGTTTATCAATTACCAACTCGATATCTTGCAGCAGTCGCTGCAAGTGTCGGAAGGGGCGATGACCGATTTCCGTCAGGAGAATAAATTCACTAATGTGTCGGCTTATGCGCAGCGCCTGATGTCGAAGATAGAGTCGTATGACAACGAGGAGTTGCAGTTCCGCCTTGAGGAGACCTACCTCGATTATCTCGAGCAGTATATCCGAACGAATATGGAGGTAGGTGCCGTCATCGCGCCTGCATCGCTCAATATGGGTGAGTCAGCCCTGATGGGGCTCGTCAGTCAGCTGAACACCCTCACTATGGAGCGCGCCGAGTTGTCGGAAAAGAATGTGTATTACCATAAATATACCAACGATATCAACCATGTGGCGGAGATGATAGCCGAGGTTATCAAGTCGATGCGCAAGGCGTTGGATATAGAGCGCCAAGACCTCAAACTGCGTTCGGCAGAGACGGAGGCAGACCTGCTCCTCCTGCCGGAGAAGGAGTTGCAGATGGTGGAGATAGAGCGTAATTACCGCATCGACGATAACTACTACACCTTCTTCCTTCAGAAGCGTGCCGAAACGGAGATACAGAAGGCGAGCAACACGCCCGATAATGATATCCTCGATAAGGCTCGCACGACATCGGTCACCAACGCTAAGGCAAAGCGGCAGACCTATCAGTCATATCTTATCGTGGGTCTGCTGATACCGCTGCTTATCATCATCCTCAGCGAACTGCTCAACACGCAGATACGCTCGCCGAAGGAGGCGGAGAAGTTGTCGGTCTTCTCGCTTGTCGGCTCGGTAAGGCACGCCCGCTCGCAGAACCCGACACTCGTGGAGCAGTCGCCGCGCTCATCCTATGCCGAGATGCTTAGAGGCATAAGGACAAGGCTCGAGTTTATCGTGCAGAGGAAATCAAAACTGATGATATGTATCACCTCAACCCAGTCGGGCGACGGTAAGACGTTCCTCTCATCGAACCTGGCTGCCCTGTATGCCATGACAGGCAAGAAGACTCTACTCATCGACCTCGATATACGCAAGCCTAACTTGCACGAGAAGTTAGGCATCGAAAGCGAAAACGGCATAACTAACTATATCATCGGCGATTGCGAGAAAGAGGATATCATCCTGAAAGATACGCCTTTCAAATTCGATATTATCTGTGCCGGCACTATACCGCCTAACCCGGGCGAACTGGTTCGCTCCGACAAACTGACGGAGCTGCTGACAGAGATGCGCGAAGAGTACGACTTTATCGTCATCGATACCTCGCCGGTAGGACAGGTGCCTGATGCGTATCCCATCATCGAGCAGTCGGACGCTACCTTGTTCGTCATCCGCTGTATGCAGACCGATAAGTCGTTCTGCAAGTCCACATTGGAGCAGTTGGCGGTAGATTATCGTGATAAGATTCACCTTGTTCTATCGGATATACCTACTGAAGGACATCGCTACGGGTACTACTCCGGTGGTTACGGCTACGGCTACGGCGGCTACGGTTACGGCTACGGCTACGGCAGTTACGGCTACGGCTACGGCAATGGCTA
>FLNU01002366.1_pt1 | contig 19428 bp, 16 predicted proteins | sample 1140361 | NCBI WGS metagenome assembly FLNU01 (sample SAMEA3878206, study PRJEB12797) | bioreactor metagenome | biome: Moose rumen | place: Sweden | collected 2011-10 | reverse complement strand
CGGCAGGAGTAGATAAATAATGCCACGAGTTATTACCGTCATTTCCCATCGCTACGCAAACAAGGATATCATGACGCGCTAAATTAAGAACCGCCTGCGCTGCCGCGCCTCTGCCGTCCATGTCCGCGTAGGTGTAATTTGTGAGTGTGTCATCAAAGAGAGTATAACCAAGAGATATTGTTACTACATCCACGCCGAGGGAATCGGCAAGTTGTAAACCGCGGATTAGACGATCGACCTCTTCTCTGGTCTCTTGATAATAATCTTCTGTGCGAATGAGAATATAATTGGCGTGAGGAGCTGTTCCTACGAACATACTATCGTGGTAAAGCATGGTGCTAAGGCAAGCGGTGCCGTGATAGTTCTGCGGGTTAGAAAACATATCAATTGTATCCGTAGTATTTGGCTCGCCTTGAAGCAAGTCATACCAACCGATAATCTGATTCTGCGGAAAAACGGTAGGGTCATTGGCACGATAAAAGCCGGCATCGATAACGGCAATCGTCATGCCATCCCCCATATACCCCGCCTCATGAAGAGGTTTGTAGTTAAGTTGGGTTAAAAGACTAAGTAGTGCGGCAAGCATATTTTTCAGGAATTAGTGGAGAACGTCTCCGAACGTTTGTACATAGCGTAAGCCCGTCGTACATCGTACATAGCGCAAGCGGTACATCGTACTTTGCTACAGGCTTCCTCTATGTGCAAAATTACAAAAACTTTTTAATATTGAAATATGATAAGCGTAAATATTTTGTTAATGTAGTTTTTTTTCATTAACTTTGTGCAATAACCGACCGCTCTGCTGTTAGAGACGGCTTTCAACTTTAGGGCTCTGCCCGCACTTTCAACTTTCAACTTTAGGGCTTTGCCCGCAATGTAACTTTTAAAATTGTGTTTAATATTTTTCGTTCTGCAATTTTTGCGGGTGTGTGTATAGGTATCGCCGGATTTGGTTTTTTAGCGGGTAAGTCGCTCGGAATGGTACTCTTTATTTTCGGGCTTGCCACGGTCGTCAGTTACAAACTTAAACTATTTACGGGTACTGCGGGTTTTGTTCGTACGAAGCAGGATTTGTTGGATTTACTGATAATCCTTATAGGCAATATCTGCGGTTGTCTGCTTGTTGCTCTTGTTGCTCGTTGCTCATCTATGCCGCTTAGCGAGAGTGCCGAGCAGGTTCTCTCAGCCCGTCTGCAGAATGGTGCCTTACGTAGCGGAGTGCTTGCAATTGGTTGTGGCATATTGATGACAACGGCGGTTACTTTCGCCCGTAAGGGCAAAGAAATAGGGAACTGGATACCTCTGTTGTTCGCAGTTCCCTTGTTTATTCATTGCGGTTTTCCGCACTGCATTGCTGACGCCTTCTACTATCTTACCGCCCCTGTTTCGTTTCTTGCTTCCAATGCAGGCAGAATATTGCTTCTATACTTTTGTATAGTAGTGGGGAATTTTATCGGTTGTAACCTTTACCGATTGTTCGTGAGTGAGGATTAACCGTGATGACTATGCCTTTGTGGTCGGCAGATACTTGTCGCCCGAGAATATCGTAATATCGGTACGATTGCGATTGTGTGTTCGTTGTTTCTAATACATCCTCTACCGTTGGCAGTTCTCCGTTGTATGAAAGGGTGAGGGAGTGAAGTTTAGGTTGCCCCCATTCCATAACATTTTGAACGCGCAAGGTATAAACGCCTTGCGCTATGTTTAAATCCCACGGGCTGCTATATGTTATTGTTTCAGTGCCAACGGTCCAGCAAGACTCAGTAGTATAAGAGGCAATGGTAGTGTTATCGGCATCTATGAGTTGCAATCCCCATGCATGTCCGTTCGGGCAAGAGTAATCGTCTGTAATTGTGTATTCCCCCGGATAGCGCAGTTCAATAGCCCATTGTGCCCAGCGGTCGGTATTAGGATTATCATCCGGACCGAAGTCAAAATAGTCGTTTTGATACCATGTCATATCTTCGCTCACAGCCGATACATTGTCTTTTTTTAGGGTGGCGGGCAGTAAAACAGGTTCAAGCGGATCGCAGCAAGCCGTGTTGCTTGATATAGAAATAGAGGCATTAAGGTCATTCATACCGGTCGTTTCGTCCCATACATCAGCATTGGCGAACCGAATGGAGTAGCGCGGGTTATCCGCGATGGAGGAATATGCGTCCGGCATATAGAGATATAGGTTGTATGTGCCTTCTACCGTTTCAAGGGGAATTTTAACTGTTTCGCTTATCTCGGTCAAAGCATTATTAGGCAGCCATCTCCTCGGATCGGTCTGTAGCCGGACTTTGTATGTGTTACTGCTGTTTTTGAGTATTAGATAGACGGGACGTTCATTATAGAGCGGCGCATAACCTGTGTTGCGTATTTTTAGTGTTATTGCCACATTTTCACCTGCGGTGACGTTGTCGGGAAAAGACCCCTCCACGAGTTGATATCTATACCCCATGCGGCGATTAAGTTCGTCGAAAGTGCCCTCTGACCTCCATTTGTTTGTCACTATTTCAGAATATGATGCTTTGCAGAATGTCCAATGTAGTCTGCTCATCTCGCCTGTCGTCTTTGCGTATGTGGCGTTGGTGGCTGCCTCAGAGGTACTAAGTATGCAACTCTCGCCACCGAGCGGCACATACAGTGTCTCTTGTGCTATATATGCTTTTTGTGTTGCCGTGTCGGTATAGGTGCCGAGGTCGCCATTGTTTGAGAGGAAGGCATCGTTATGATGCGCAAGGCGGGCGCGGGCACTACCGCTGAAACCTTCTGATGAAGTAAGGGGGGAGGTGTCACCGATATAACCTGTTTTGAAAAGAGGTGTACGCAGTTGTATGCATCGATCTGACGGAACGGCAGATAGGAGCGAGGTGAGCAGTGCGCTGCGGTCAGCATTCATCGTGCTCTGTTGGTTGCCAAAATTGCTTGTGTAATACCATTCTCCCCATGCGCCGATAAACCCTGCCTGAACAACGTATATCACATCAGCATTATCCTGCCAATGAGATTTTAATTGGTTAATATGGCTTTGTACTATTGACAGAGGAGCATCGTATGCTATGTCGTCGGTGTTATCTGAAGTATAGGCATAGCGAAGAATGCATTTGTAGCCGTATTGCCTCAAAACTGCCATGTCCTCGTCAAAACCATTAAGAACGGCAGCGGGTAAGGTAGCGGTAGATTTGAAATTATTGAGGTAATATAGTACTAAAACGAGCCGTTGCGATTCCCTGTCGCCTGTGGCGGTGAAATAAGAGGCGTGACCTTTCACTACATTTGGCGATGAGGCGGTTACTACTTTCTCTAACTGATCAATAAACCCGCGCTCAGGATTGGGAAATATGCTTACATTGTCAGCCGTGTAACTGATATTTGTTGCAAGCAAAATTGCAAAAGGATACAAGAGAAAAACGAATAAGATGAGGCGTTTCATGACATTATTTGATTTACTTCTGCAAAGATAACTTGTTTTATGAGAATTTTGACCGTTTCGAAATATGTTGTGAAGCATAATGCCTTTACCGAGAAATGAAAACAAAAAGATAATGAGTTGATTATAACTCATTATCTTTTTGTCTCTTCGGCATATTACTTTTTCGTAATATTTCGAAAAGCTGATTCTTTTATTTTGCAAATTTTATCCACTCGTTGCCGTTAGTTACGATATATATACCTTGCGGCAAGGTACAGATATCATAGTTGTCTCTGATGGTTGCGACAGGGCAGCCGCTGATAGTGAATATTTGCAGTACCGAACCGCTTGTGTTCACGATGTGGTTTCCTTCTAAACGGATATTGTTGTCCTCTACCTGCTCATCGTATGTTGAAACAGGCGTGACTTTTGCATAGAATGCAAGTGTTTGATTTTTAATGTTGTTATTTACCGAGGTATATGCTCGCCAGTCTTGACTGTTATAGATGCCGAGATAACGTTCTGTAGCAGAGTGTTTGAGATATCCGCTTTCAGTATCGATGGTCCATACTTTGTTATCGTTGCTACCAACGCGAACACCGTTGTTGGTATTATTTGAATAGAGCCACTTCTCGGTAGTACCGTTAGGATAGAAGGTGATATCGTTGCCGTTGCGGCTTATATTCCAAAGTATAGTCTCATCTGTGGAGATTATAGTATCACGGCTGACAGCAACTGCTACTGCCGTCGGGGCAGCCGATGTGCCGTTATCATTAGATATGGCGAAGGTGCCGCTTGTGCTCGACATTGTTATGATAACGACTTCATCGAGAGTAATATTTGCGATATCTTTCAGAGCATAATAAGTACCTGTGTGTGTTTCTTCGGGTTCTTCGGGCTCAGAATTGTCGTCCGTCGTTTCGGCAAATAAATTCACGCCCCAAACAATAAATCGGTTAGTAGATGGGGTGAAGGTAAGTGTAGTGGCGGATGTGACATCTGAGACATTGACCTCAAAGTAGTATCCTTCGCCGGTAACATCGCTTGCGAGAGTGAAAGGTGAGTTATTTGATACGCCGGTATCGCTGCTTACGCTAAAGACCGTAGCACTCATTGTAATAGTGGGGGTGGCGGTGAGAGCAAGTGTTAAGGCTGCGCCTGACCATGCTGCCGCATGGAAACAGAGTTTCGTAGTACCCGCGGGAATCGTTATTTTCCAAACGCCCTTGTTTTTGGCAGTGCCTAACTTTATGGCATCGTATTCTTCACCGTCGATAATCACCTTGGCAGAGGTAGCGTTGCTACTATTGTCGGTTGAGAGAGTTATGTTGCTGTTGTGTTCGGCTGAGAAGTCAGTTAGTATCTCATCAGTAACAGTTACGCTGCAAGTGGCGGTAATGCCGCTCTCGTCCGTAGCAGTGGCGGTGATTGTGGCAGTACCTGCCGATATGCCCCTTACGATACCGCCTTCAACCGTTGCTACGGCAGTGTTACTTGATGTCCATGTGACGGTTTGCGCCGCAGTTGCGGGTAATACGGTTGGGCTTATTGTCTGCCGTTCGTAGATCTTCAGAGTGAGTGAAGTAGGGTTGAGTGTTATGCTTGTGACGGGCGTTTCCGGTTTGTCGGGCATGATACCGATAATCATGCTTTGATCTTCGGAGAAGTCATAACCTCCGCCTCCCGCGCCACCGCTACCGGGGGTGAGAGAGGTCAGAAGGAAGTAACCGTCGTTGTAGCCTGACCAACCCCAATTGAAGTGGTAATAGTTGTCGGAGCGGTAGCCGTCGCAGATGAAACTATGTCCGCCTTCATCGCTTGTGCCATCGTACATAATAGGACGGTTGTTATCCAACTCATTTTTGATGAGTGTTTTCCATTGTGAGTCGGTTTGCCTCTGATAGTAAGTATAACCACCTGAAGAGTATCCGTCTTTGGCATAACTCTTTATGGTCGATTGCTTATAACCGAAGAATGTGTAAAGTGCGTTTTCTGCGCATGGGAAATCTTCGTATGTTTCGCCGTAATTGATAGTGTAGGCACCGCTGCCGTCATAGTCATAACTGCCATATTGCATCTCTACTGCCACGCCGCAGTGATACATAAGTGTAGCAACGGCATTGGCTTGGGCAGTAGTGTATGAACCGGTGTAGTCGTTTCGCATATTGGCCCAGTCGTAGGTTGTGTTACTAAAGTTAGCGGTCAGTTCGCCTTGGTAAATAATTGTTTCGCCGGTATAGTTGCCGTTGTCATCGTATGTTGACATTTTCGGCTGATAGGTATGTGAGCCTGTGCCTACTACGGGCCATTGCCAGTAGTTCATCACTTGTGCCATAGCGGTAGCAACGCAGCCTGAGTATGCCTTGTCGGAGTTTCTGCCCGGAGTACCCGTTCCGGGACAAAGGTTGCAGAATGGTGCATCCTGATCCCATATAGTCTGCACGAGCGGACCGACCACAACATTGCCGGCACGCCTGATGCCGCCGAGAAGGTCTGACCACTCTTCGAGAATCTCTTCGTCAGCAACCAATCCGCGCTCCTCTGCGTCACTTATCTCTCTGCTATAGCCGCGAAGCCAGACCTTGATGTTATCGGGCTGATTCTCAGTCCTGAAATGCCCCGTCTCTGAGAAGGCGAGAACGGGGTGAGCAATATCGCTTGCAGACACCATTACCCAACCTTCGCCGTCGGCGTTCTCGTAAACGAAATATTCGCTCTCGTTTACTGCAGCACTTTTCTGCAAACGGAGTCTTTGTTTAGAGGGCATACCTTGTATGTTCGGGTTGCTGCTCGGTGATGACAATAAAAAATTTTGTGCGATGGACAGGGCTGTCTGCTCGCTGATGCGCTCTGCTGTAATACACATATTAACAAGCCCTAAAGCGCAGAGAAGAAGAAAAGTTTTTTTCATTTTAGTTATGGGTTATAAGTTGTTCGGCTGCTGCCTCTCGGTTAAAGCGCAGCAGATAGGTATGAGTGTTATCGTATTGTTGCACGATATGGAAAAATTGCGGGTATTTCTGTACGGCGGGGAAGAGATAAAGTGGAGTGGATGAGTATCCTAATGCATCAAGAATAACGAAATCCGCTTTTTTCTGAATGAGGTCAATCAGCAGTTCTTCGGCATTGGTTGTGAACTTATACACGCACCCCGGGCGTTCGGCGTACATCCATAGCATCGCAGGTTTGCGAGAGCATATAACGGTGTTCTCCTTCGTGTTTTTCTTCAGCTGTTTGCCTATATTAAAGAACTGCTGATATTGCAGAGGATAGCGCTGCCGTGCTGCTTTGTTTTCATCCTGTAAGCCCGGACGGGAGAGGAGCAGGAGCGGCAATAACAGTAGAGCCAAAAGGGAGGATGGGGTGAAAATTTTGGCTTCGCTGCCAACAGGTTCTTGTGCCGATATTTTGCCTCGTGTTATAACCTTTATCAATAGGCAACATATCCACCATAATCCTACAAATAGAGCAGCGGTCAATAGAGGTAGAATGGTAGTGATGTACCTGTTGCCGCTTGGGCTGGAGAACATCGATATTATCCCTAATGTAGCAGCGAAATAGAACCCCCATAGCCAACCTGTTCTGCCCATCTTGATGCACCCTGCAATCATAACGGCAACTATAAGTATCCCTAATAGATACAAGCCGAAACTATATTCAGGTCGGTCGCAATCAAGATTTACAAAAGGAACGATAGTGTTAGGAATAGCGTTGAAGATGAGCATTTGTAGCGTGTCGAAGAAGCGAGAAATAAACTCACTGATAGTCAGTGTACCTTCTTCCGGTCGCCAAGGATTGGCTACCATAATCATATCTACATAGCGATTACCGTTCAATCCGAGCATCTTATTGCGTATCCTCCACGGCAATATTCCGATAACAAAGCCCGCAAGGGTAAAGCCCGTTGCCGCCCATCGCTTGCTTACCAAAAGATATAAGATTACGGCGGCAACGAGTGCAAGACCTTGCGTGCGGATATGGTAATTGAAAAGAAGAGATACCAACATAAGGTATATCCAAGGGTGACGAAATTCTGCTGACCAATTCTGCTCGTCCTCACGCATTCTCACAATAGTGTATATGACGCAGACCGAGGTGAGCAGGAACGAGGCTTCCGACATCATCATCGTCGAGAAATGTAGCAGTCGCGGCAGGAAAGCACCGGCAAACGATGCAACGAAAGCGGGAATGGCAGGTAAGCCCATGCGCAAGAGAGCAAAATAGAGCAGAAGTAGCGAGAGAATAACAAAAATCTCGTTTTGCCACTTCTGCGCCACGATGCTGTCTGTTACCTTTCTCAGAGGGGTCATCAGCAGAGGATAACCGGGAGGGAAATTAGAAGTAGGGGGCGCACCAATTTGAGCTAAATCACTATAACCCCCGCCGGAAGCTAAGGAAGAGGCATAGATGTAATAGTTGATATTATCACCATTTAAGTCCGGCTTCTCGTTGAAAGTGTAGCGAGCCGTAAGAAATGCAGCCAAGGCGATAATAAGCGGGAAAATAATATTACGCAGATACTTCATTTGAAAAAGAAAATTAAATGTATAATGAAATGAAATAATCTAATTTGTCTTTGTGAATAATGTCATCCGCCGAGCAAAGAAATTCCAGAAGAAAACGATAGCAGTGCTAATAAGCTTTGAAAGCATATAGTGCAATCCGATAAGATCTGTTCCTGCCCAAATAATAAGTTCGTTTAGCCCTAAACCGATGACACCGATTATGGCAAAAACGATAAACTCTTTCAGTGCGTTGTTGCTTTTTCTGTTTCCGCGGAACACCCACGAGACGCTCAGTAAATAATTGACGGTCAAGCCAATTATAAAGGCTATTGCTGCGGACAAGAGATGGTGTAACCCGATTGCATCGGTCAGAAGATATAGTGCACCATAGTCTGCAAGGAAAGCTACTCCACCTACAAATCCATAGCGAAGTAATTGTATGAAGATATTGTTTGTGGGATCAACAAACAGCCTATTTATCAATTTTCTACTTCTTCTCATGGTACTCTGTTTCGGTGTTTACATTCCAGACATTCGTTTTGTCGGTTGAGCCCGTTGCGATTGCCTGAATAGCCTCCATGGCGGTAAGCATAGAGTGGTCCATATTATTATAGCGGTGTTGCCCGTTGCGACCGATGCACCATAGGTTGCTTATCGTGTCGAGGAAAAGTCGCACTTTGTCCAATTCGTAGTATGAGCCATAATAGGCAGGATATGCCTTCTTTATCTTAACATGGCATGCGTCAAGTACTGCATCCGACTCGATAATATCAATGCGAACGAGTTCTTCTATTGCCATTTGAATGAACTTCTCTTTCGGCATCTCCCACATCTCATCGCACTCGGTGCAAAAATATTCAAGACCGATCCACATCGTGTTTTCGTAATCTTTAACGAGGTAGGGCGACCAGTTGTTAAATATCTGCAGCCTGCCTAACTTCACATCTCTCTCTTGAATATATATCCATGTGTCGGGAACACGATTCGCCCATGTTTTGAGTTTGGTCTCGTTCTTAATCTTCATCTTATTCACGCATAATCCGACAGTGATGAAGTCGCGGTAAGGCAGTCCGCCGGCTATATGCCTAACCTCATTAGGCACCTCAATGCCGTCAATGGCAGCAATCAAGTCTTTGATAGGCATGCTCGACATAAATATATCGCAAGATTGCTCAATGAGTGTGCCGTCAGCCTTGCGTATTGTGACTCCTTTTACCTCACCGCTTTCTATATGTATCTTTTCTATCGCCTCATTCGTTCTTACCTCGCCGCCTTGTGTGCGAACTTGTTCTGCCACGAGTTCCCACAATTGCCCGGGACCATATTTGGGATAGATAAACTCTTCTATCAACGATGTCTCTACTTCTGCTGTATCCTTGGTGCCGACAGCCTTGCGCCACATGTCTTTTAATATCGCAATCACTGACAGTCCCTTTACTCTTTGACTGCCCCAATCGGCACCAAGTTGAGAGGGGTGAACACCCCACACTTTCGTAGTGTAGTCTTCGAAGAACATCTCGTATAGAGGGCGACCAAAGCGATTGATGTAGAAATTCTCGAGCGTCGTTTCCGGCAGTTTGTGAATGCATGACCACAGATAACCGAAGCCGGCACGCATTGTTCGTGCAAAGCCCATGTTGAGAAATGTCTCTTTGCGCATTGAGATAGGGTAGTCGAAAAACTTGCGGAGGAAGAATATGCGACTTACTCTGTGGCGAAGAAGCATCACTCTATCTTCTTTCTCAGGGTCAGGACCGCCTTCCGCAAGTTCCTTGTCATTAAGGTCAAGAAGAATATCGTCTTTTGAGCGTTTGCCTTGCTTTGGCAGCATCATATTCCACCACTGCATCACCGCTTCGTTCTTCGAAAAAAAGCGGTGCCCGCCGATATCCATTCTGTTGCCTTTATATTCAACGGTCTGTGATATACCGCCTATTTTATCTGTCGCTTCGCACACGATAGGGTGGATATCTGTTTGCTGCAACATCTCGTATGCCGCAGTCAGTCCCGCCGGTCCGGCTCCTGCTATTATCGCTACTTTCATAATGATTACAACATTTTTAGTGCCTCTTTGATAACTCTCTCAACAGGCATTGTGGGGTCGTTCTGAAGCAGTTTATCTACTACTTTTGCGGCAGGCGCAGCAGGGAAGCCGAGCATCGTAAGTGCCGATACAGCCTCCTCTTTAAGTGCAGAATAGCCGCTACCTATCTGAGAGGATGTGTCTATTGTTGTTGCGCCGATATTGTCGCCCGTATCTATCTTTAAGACTACATCTTTTAGCTCAACAATAATGCGCTGTGCCGTTTTGACACCGATACCCTTGATATTAGATAATGCGCGGGCATTACCGGTGGCAATAATCTGGCGTATTTCGGCGGCACTGTAGCCTGACATTATCATTCGTGCTGTATTAGGACCTATACCGCTCACGGATATAAGTGCGCGGAATATGCTGCGCTCGCCTTCAGTCTGAAAACCATAAAGGAGATGCTCGTCCTCACGGATAACCTCATGAATAAACAACTTGACAACTTCGCCGCTGCGCCCTTGTGCCTCCTCTTTACCCGCTAATGCAGAATACACGGGCAAAGCAATGTTTATTCCATAGCCAATCCCGCCTGCCTCAACTATTGCCAGTGTCGGTATAAGAGCGGACAATGTCCCTTTTACATACTCAATCATAATGTTATATCAATGATTTACTGCACAAATTTACTTCTTTTTATTGTAATACACAAGTTTTCCGCCATTTAAAATAATATAAAAGCATTTTTGTTTTGCTGATACTTGTTTTTTTTTGTACCTTTGCACACGTAGTATGAGTCATAATGCCTCAAAAGAAAAAACGCATATTGATACTTGACGGACCGAATCTTAATCTTGTCGGAGTAAGAAATCCTAAGATTTACGGCACGATTAATCCTGCGGATTACATTAATCAGTTGGTGCCGGTGTTCCATGATGTTGAGCTTATATATATGCAGACCAATCACGAGGGGGGTATGATAGATTTGTTGCAAAATTACGGGTTCGGCAAGGCAGACGGTATCGTCTTGAATGCAGGTGGATATACGCATACATCCGTTGCTTTGCGCGATTGTGTTGAGGTATTGTCCGTACCCGTTATTGAGGTCCACCTTTCTGACACACTGGGGCGTGAATCGTTTAGGAGACACTCATATCTGACAGAAGTTTGCAAGGAGCGAATAGGTGGGCTTGGCGTTGAAGGTTACAAGTTAGCAATAGAAAAATTGCTCAAGGCGGGAGTAGAGAACGCCTCCGAGCGTTCAATAGTGGAGAACGTCTCCGAACGTTCATAGTGGAGAACGCCTCCGAGCGTTCAATAGTAGAGGTGAAAAGGCGTAAACTGATAATATTATTTGCTTTATTACCGGCCACCCTGTTTGGGCAGCAGGCGATGAATCGACCATACGTAGATGAGAAACTGGTGCATTTCGGGTTCTCATTAGGCGTCAATTTGATGTCCTTTTATACGCCGGAAACGCTTGACCCGTTGTCGGGGATGATAATATCAGGTAACTCTGTCCGCGTTTTTGCTAACGAGGTCTTTCATACTCGCGTAAGTACTATGTTACCGGGATTCTCCGTAGGTTTTATTACGGATCTTCGTATGACGCGCTACCTCTCTCTCAGGTTCACGCCCCAACTGCATTTTGGGCAGAGAATAATTAATTATCGTGCAGAGTCAGGGCACTTCGACAGACTATCGACAGATGTACTTTCTTTGCCAATCACAATCCCGCTTGAGATCAAGTGGTCAGCCGAGAGAGAGGGTAATTTTAGACCGTATATTATCGCGGGTGGCGGTTTTAGTTATAATTTTGGTCAAGACAAGAAAAAACCGATATTGCTCAAGCCGTTTGATTATTTTGTGCAGTTTGGCGCCGGCATTGACCTCTATTTCGAATGGTTCAAGTTATGCCCTGAGATAAAGTATCAGATTGGTTTTAACAATGTTCTGACACCTTCTCACGAGCGCGTGGAGTTGCAACCCCAAGAGTTCTTCTATTCGGATGCCTTGCAGCGACTCAACTCTCACATGATAACTATCGTCTTTAACTTCGAATAGGTTATTATAGTGGAGAACGTCTCCGAACGTTCTGGTAGTGGAGAAGGTCTCGAACGTTTAATGTTTCCCCTCTCAATTTCACCGTCTCGTATTCTCTAATGTGAGAAACTTCAGTTATATATATAATTAGGTATAACAAAACAACAGGTTGCCGTGTGGAAACCTGTTGTTTTGCTTATAAGCGTATTATCAGTTATTTGATATGCTCTTCGTAGCCTTCAGCATCCATAAGTGAGTTGAGTTCAGAAGGATCGCTGATATTCACCTGTATCATCCAACCTTTACCATACGGGTCTTCGTTGACAAACTCAGGGTGGTCATTCAAATCATCGTTGAAACCGATAACCTCACCGGAAGCCGGCATATTGAGGTCAGATACTGTTTTTACTGCTTCTACTGAGCCGAAGACCTCACCTTGTGCAAAGGTCTGCCCAACGCTGTCGGCTGCATCAACGAACACTATTTCACCCAGTTCTGATTGGGCGTAATCTGTAATACCGACAAAGGCGATATCACCTTCGATGCGAATCCACTCGTGCTCTGTTGTATAGCGTAAGTCTTTAGGGAAATTCATTTGTTAATTTTATTTTTTAATTTTTATTGTTTGAGCGTAGGTGAGCCGTTAGGTATTTGGTTGCCAACCGTTGACATAGCGCAACGGAAACCGATAGTAGAGGTTGACTTATCTTGGTCAAGATAGCGACGCGAACTCGGGTTAATCCAATATACGCGGTCTTTCCATGAACCACCTTTATACACGCGTGTCTCTTTGGTGATGCGCGGCGCAAGCAGGTCAGTCGGGTCAATTCTTACCTCACTTTCCTCGCCACGCAGTGCTTTCATACCGATGGTGTCAAGCGGGAAATCGGTATCGATGAGAGAAGCGTAGTCGCCGTCTTTCCATGCGCGTTTGTCGTCATCGCCTTCCCATGTTACTTCAATGCGACCGAGAGAGTCTAATACGAATACGGACGATCCGTCTTCAGCAGTTGATTTCAGAGGTTTGGCGTAGATGTTACCACGGAAAGAGTTATACTCTGAAGTCTCTTGGTTGGTTGTCTCACGATATACATCGAACACCCATTCGTTCACATTTCCTGCCATATTATATAGTCCGAAATCATTGGGCTGATACTCGTCAACGGGGCCGGTTATAACATAATGGTCGTTCAACTCACCGCTTACGCCCATCATGTCGCCTCTGCCGCGAACGAAGTTAGCCTGCATCTGACCGAGCAGTTTCTTGTCTTTCAGGTTTCTGGGGTGGTAGCCTGACCACGGGTAGAGCTTGCCCTCGATAGTCAAACCGTCTTCTCCGGCGATTGGAGCAAAGGCCGCAAACTCCCATTCTGCCTCTGTCGGCAGGCGGTAGCCTACAACTAAAACGCCATCCTCGCGGGTGATTTTGCGATCATTACCCGCAAAGTCAGTCTTCGGCCGACGGCCGAAATCGGGAGTATAATCACTATCATAGAGGTATTTCTCAGTGTTAAAGATAAATTTATCTCTTATCCACTCGAATGGCACTGCGTATAATTCAGTCGGAGCCTCAGGATTTGCAGGATCTTCTTTCTGAGGTATCTCAACCAATGGGTAGTCGGGGTTGGCTTCATCCCATGCGCTCACTTCGTCCTCTCCTTTTAAATATAGTTCTTGAAAGCTTGGCATTGCAAGGTATCCGCCTTGCACGAGTGCAAGTTCGTTAACGCGGTCAGTACGCCAACGGCAGTAGTCCATACACTGATTCCAACTAACGCCGACAACAGGATAGAAACTGAAGGCAGGATGGCGATAATAGTAGATCTCGTAAGGCTCGTTATATGCCATCTCCTCGCGCCATACGGTTGAGTCAGGCAGCATCTTTTTGATAAGATTAGGAGCAACATGGCCAAACACAATATTCATCCAATTCTCGTATTCGCGCCAGTTGAGGTTGGTAACCTCATACTTGTCCATATAAAACGAGTTGACGGTCAAAGTACGGCGAGTGTTGTCGCGCGGAGCAGTTAAGAACTCATCGTTTTCGCCCTTGGTGAATGTACCGCCCTGTATGGCAACCATGCCGACAGGATCCACATTGCCGACACCCTCTATCGCTTCAAACTTAGTAGTGTTCTTATCAAAATAATTCCAACCTGTTGTGTTAGATACACGAGTATTTAATTCGCGGTTTGAACAAGCCGAAAAAACTACTACCAATGCCAATAATGCAATATTTCCTGCGTTTCTCATAACGATATAATTCTGCATATTTTACTATTCAACTTGCAAAGTTATAATTTTTTTTCTAAGTTGACAACTTTTGGCGTAAAAAAAACTAAAAATTGTTTTTTTTTTCTACAAATATGTCAAAAAATCTCCATTTCAGTGATTATTTTTGTACCTTTGTTCAAATGAAGAGCAATATTTTGAATATAGGAAATCGTTTGTTTGATTGCAGCAAGCCTAAATTGATGGCTGTTGTCAATCTCAGTTCGGATAGTTTTTCGGGGGCGGGTTATGCTTGCGGAGAGGATGAATTGCTGCGGTTAGTGGAAAAGGATATTTCAGAAGGGGCTGATATTATTGATATAGGAGGTTGTAGTACCCGTCCGTATGGTGATTTAGTGCTGGAAGAAGAGGAAATGGCTCGTGTTATCCCCGCCTTGTCTGTTGTAAGAAAGCATTTTCCTCATACTATTATATCATTAGATACATTTAGAGCATCGGTTGCTCAGCGTGCAATAACAGAAGCGCAAGTGGATATAATTAATGATGTGTCGGCAGGAAATTGGGACAAAGGTCTGTTGGAGGTCGTTATAAATCATAAAATACCGTATATTCTCTCTTTCATGCCGAATCATATTGATAACAGAGATAATCTTTGCGTTAGTGAGAATGAGAATATTATGGCTATTATGATTGCTTTTTTTGCGGAAAAGCTCGATTATCTGCATAGTCATGGAGTGGCGGATGTTATTATTGACCCTGCATTCGGTTTCGGAAAGACTATTGATCAAAATTATGCTATTCTTCGCCGCCTTAGTGAATTGAGTTGCCTTAATTCTCCGATATTAGCCGGACTGTCGCGCAAATCGATGATTTATAAGGCTCTTGATATTACCTCGGCAGAGGCATTAAACGGTACTACGGTGCTCAATACGGTTGCTTTGCTTCATAACGCTGATATTTTGAGAGTTCACGATGTGAGAGAAGCAAGGCAGACGATTGATTTGCTGTCAAGACTTACCCTTGCATAACAGCTAATTGTGTTTTTTCTCCGCATAAACGATGAGACTCTTTGTTTAACTTCCCGCCGTTTATTATGCTCGGTCTGAAAGCAAACAAAATTGCCGATTTTTTAGGTTAAGATTAATAATAAGCATTTTTTTAGGCGGAAAAATGCATTTTTTTTATGATTGAGGTGAAAATATAAAAACTTTTTTATAACTTTGCAAAAAATGTAATTATAGTAGAGTATGGCAGAAGAGAATAAAATACCGCTGTTAGATTGTCCGGTTGACTATCTTGTGGGAGATGCTTCGGGTAAGTTGATGAACGAATACGGGCGTTTCCCGTGCAAAATAATGTGTGGCGTTTATGCCTTTATGGCAAGAGGTTCAGCCCGAGCCACCATTGATATAACCGAGCACGAATTTCATGAGAATGATCTGTTGATGATTCAGCCCGGGACTTTTCTTTTGATTCATGAGTTTTCAGACGATGCGTTAGTTTATTATTTTCTTTTCTCCTCTTCCTTTATAGAAAAGAATACATTTAGTAATCGTCTGTCGATGGTGCCGCGTAATATTCCTCAGATGGTTGTGCGTGTGCCCGATCAGAATGTGCCTATTATCAAGGGAATGGTAAATTTGATGATGCAGGCTTCTAATTGTCAGCCTTCTATGCTCACGACGGCTAAGATGATTCCTATCTTCAATCTGCTTAATGCTTCTTATGTTGAGTATGCCGCTAAGCATCAGCAGCAGTCAACTCAGCCGCAGGACAGGAGGACGGAGATTTTGCAGGAGTATAGTAATCTCGTTATGAAACATTATGCCGAGTGGCATCATGTGTCGGAATATGCGGATGCGATGCATCTTACCTTACCTCACCTGTGCTCAACTATAAAATCGGTGTCGGGCAGAACGGCGGGGGATATGATTATTGATGCGATAATGACAGATGCCAAGTCGCAACTTAAAATTACAAATCTTCAGGTAAAAGAGATTGCCCTCTCTCTCGGCTTCGAGAATGTGGCGTTCTTCAATCGTTTTTTTAAAGCCCATACAGGTATGACTCCTAAGGAGTATAGGTTGAGTTAGATAACTCATTGATGCCGGAAAAGGCGGATTTTTCAGCGATTTATGTGTAGAAAAATGCAAAAATAGTGTATTTTTTGTTTTTTTTTGACAAAAATGTTTGATTAATAAAAAAATGTTATTACCTTTGTAACGAGAGATTAGAGAAAAACGAATTTTCAACCCAATAATTAATTAAAACTTATTATTATGAACAAATCAGAACTCGTTGCTGCTGTTGCAGCAAAGGCAGAAATGTCAAAGGTGGCTGCCGCTAAGGCTGTTGATGCAGTGTTCGCATCTATAGAAGAGGCTGTGAAGGCAGGCGAAAATGTACAACTTATCGGCTTCGGCTCTTTCGTCGTAAAGAATGTTCCTGCTCGTGAGGGTATCAATCCTGCAACAAGGCAGAAAATCCAAATCCCTGCAAAGAAGGCTGTTAAATTCAAAGCAGGTGCTAAACTTGCTCTCTAATTCAAGAGATATTTATTTGAAAAAAGCAGACACTTTATTGTTGGAGTGTCTGCTTTTTTGGTTTGGCATTTTTTTTGCGAGATAACATCGAAACTGTAAATGAACATGAGGTTCTACCTTGTTTCTCGTCTATCGAATTGGGAATGTTGAATATATTTTTATTGTACGATGCAAACAAATAGTGCTTTTCAAAATTGGTGGGAGCAGATGCCTCCTGTTACTCGCAATATATTGGCGATAAACGCTGTTGTAGGACTTGCAGATTGGGTGTTTGGCAGATTAGGCTTTGACCTTGTTTCTTGGCTCGGGCTGTTTAACTGGGGCTATTCCGCTTTTCATGGAATGCGCTCGTTCCATATATGGCAACTGTTCACCTATATGTTTATGCATTCAGGCTTTGGACATTTTTTCTGTAATATGTTCGCTGTGATGATGTTCGGTCCTGTTATAGAGCGAGAGTGGGGAGAAAAGAAGTTCTTGATTTATTATCTTGTTTGCGGCGTTGGAGCGGCGTTGGTGCAAGAGCTGACATGGTTGTTGGCTATAGGCTCTTATCCGGCGGTAACTATTGGTGCCAGTGGTGCAGTCTTTGGTGTATTGCTCGCCTTTGCATGGCTTTTCCCGGAGCAGAAGATGTTTCTTCTCTTCGTCCCGATACCTATTCCATCTCGCGTGTTTGTGGGATTGTATGCCTTGCTTGAATTATCTGCGGGATTTTCAAGTATTCCGGGGGATAATGTTGCTCACTTTGCTCATCTTGGAGGTATGGTGTTCGGCTATATCCTGATCAAATATTGGCAGCATAAGTCTAACCACAAAAATAGATTCAAGGTATATGAGGGCAAAGATTTCTCAAAGTATCACTATAAAAACCCGATTAAGTAGCAGAGTAGCAGCGTCTCTTGTTCTTTGCTTTCGGCAGCGGCAGAACTCTTATTCTGTCCGCAGAGAATATAAGTGAGAAGTAAGTAACTTGCAAAAAATTCTTAGAATATTATTTTTCTTAATTAATATTCCTCTTTTTACGGGGTTGTTGCTCGCGTGCCTTTCGCCCCTGTTTACGCCTGATTCATATACAGTTGTAGCCCTGTGCGGACTGCTGTTTCCATATCTTTTCTGGGCTAATGTGTTGATGACGATTGTGTGGCTTTGCTTAGGCTGCAGAAGACTTTGTCTATTCTCCCTTGTATGTCTGTTGTTCTCTATTCCCGCGTTATGCAGAACATTTAGTTTCGGCGCATTTGGGGCAAATAAGGTGAACGATTCTGATTCTCGGCAACTTCGGGTTCTTACCTACAATACTCACCAGTGTCAGCAATGCCGTAAGGCAAAGGAGAACGATGTGCTGCAATATGTGCGCGATAGCGGCGCGGATATCGTCTTTTTGCAAGAATATGAAGTGAGGAAAGACGGCCGTTACCTCACCTTTTATGAGGCAAAACAATTTCTCCAAGATATCTATCCTTATTCTTATTTTGATTTTTCCTTTCATAACAGCCGCAGGCAATACGGGCTTGCAGTTTTTTCCCGCTATCCGTTGCTGAACAAAAAAACTATCAGATATGAGAGCCGCGCAAATATATCTGATTGTTGCGATGTGTTGATCGGCTCTGATACCGTGCGCCTTATTAATAATCACCTTGAAAGTAATCGCTTTACGGCAGATGATTTCGAAGGATTGAACACCAACTCCTTCAATGACTCTTCCAATTCCCTCTTTTCGCTTTTGAATAAAATGCGCCGAGCCTACTCCTTTCGTTCGGAAGAAGCAAGGGTTGTGGGCAAAGAGATATCTGCTTCGCCTTACCCTGTAATAGTAGCAGGGGATATGAACGATGTGCCTGTCAGTTATACTTATCGTCAAATATCCAATTCAATCAGAGGATTGCAAGATTGCTTTTTGCAAAACGGTTCTTTTTCGTGTGGAAACACTTTCAAGATAGGGAAAAAGCCTTGGAACAGGGTGTTAGGTTTCAGGATTGACTATATCTTTGTTTCGAGTTTGTTCAAAGTAATAGATTTCCGAATTGATGAGCTTGACTATAGCGATCATTTCCCCTCTATTGTAACTCTCAGGATTGAGAAATAGCGCAAAGCATCATACATTTCCTGTTTTCCGCAAAGCGGCACCCAAATCAAGGTTTGGATGGGTAGATGATGTCGTATAGCTCCCGCTGCTCGTCATCCAACCCTAACATCACCCTCTCACGGAGGTTCGATTTGGGCAATTCGTAGGTAATCGCATACATATTCTTCGTCACTTCCTGCGCACGATATATAGTCAACGACGATTTCGCAGTCTTCAACAGCCGCTCCAACTCCAACATCACCGTATATGCCGTAAAGCAAATGCAGATATGCCCCTCTATGCGGTTAATCAGACGATGATATATCGGTCGCACTGCCAAATCATACTTGTTCATCCTAAACGCCCGCTCAATATACCATAAATAACCGTAATTATCTATCACTTCGCCATTCGACAACTTCGTGTTTGTCACATAACCTTTCAATCCATCCCAACGGGCATCTTCCTTAAACTTATCATAGTCAATACTAATCTTGACCTCTCCTTCCATCTGTAAGTACTTGTTATAGCCTCTGTTGTTGATGTGTTCTTTGGTTAGGCTGCCACTGCCTAAACGCTTTTCCAAACGAGCCAACCCCTTCTTACGA
>FLNU01002365.1_pt1 | contig 19712 bp, 18 predicted proteins | sample 1140361 | NCBI WGS metagenome assembly FLNU01 (sample SAMEA3878206, study PRJEB12797) | bioreactor metagenome | biome: Moose rumen | place: Sweden | collected 2011-10 | reverse complement strand
CCCGCCTGCTTTTGTGTCGTGCGGCTATCCCTATTTGTTGGTAATTTGCGCATCCCCACTTGCTAATATCGCCCTTTTTTGCTAATTTTGCAGCGTTCTTCATGAGCGTGAGCGTCCCCGCTCGCGATCGGAGCAAGTAAGCCGTTTCACCAAAGGATAATTTTAATTTATCCAAAAATATAAAATTTTGGCGAAATTAGTGGTAACTTTTATAATTTAAACGTAATTTAAATATAATTTAAACGTAATTTAAATATAATTTAAACAATGAAAAAAATCTATTATTTTTTATTAGTGTTTGCGGTGCTTAGCACTCAAGCGCTGAGCGTGTCTGCCGCAGTGCAGACCGCAACCGCCGTTCAAGAAGAGGAGGGCGATGAGTATCCTATCATTGTTGTCGGTACAGGTTTCACCACCGACATACTCGAACATGCCAAAGGCGGCGAGACCGTTACTTTTACCGTTACTTTGTATGAAGGTTATCAAATCAAATCCGTCAGTGCTGAGTGGGGAGGTATATATGGCGGTGGTAATGTAAGTGTTACTAATAAGGGAGGAACAACCTATCAGTTTACTATGCCTGATGAAGGCGAGTTGTATATAGGCATCAATAACGAGTACGATATGGACCCTGATTATGTAACCGTTACTATCGTTACCGAGCAAGTGTCCACCGCCCTGCAGGTTATCATCGCAGACTCGAAGATCAGCACTTCCGCTACCTCCGCGGATGCCGGAACTACTGTTACCCTGACTATCCGTCCTGACGAGAACGACCGTATGACTCGTCTCACCGTTGATGGACAGAACATCAACTTCGCGAATATCACCGCCAACCTTAGTGAAACGGAAAATGATTATGAAGCCTACGACTGGCAGTATGTTTATACCTATTCGTTCACTATGCCTCAGCATAATGTGTCGGTATCTGCCGCATTCGAGACGACCTTTGGTATCGTTGTTGAGTATGCCACTAATTGCGTAGTTGAAGTACCTCATCGTGCCGCTGCGGGCGAGCAGGTGGCTGTCAATATTATACCTGAAGCAGGCTACCTGTGGACGGGAGAAATAACTATTCACGACAGCAACTATTCTCTTTATGTAGAGGACGAAGACGCTATTGACGAGAATGGTCTGTTCACGATGCCTGATGACCTCTATTCTCCGGAGTTCGACATTATCTACATAGGTGCCAGTTGTACGGCGCAGGATACGCCTAACGCTTTAGACGCTGTTTCTGTTGAGCCTGCCGCCGTTAAGTTGATAGAGAACGGCAACCTCATCATCCGCCGCGGTGGTAATCGCTACACCCTTGCAGGAGAAGCACTTTAACCCAAAACGCTAATGACCGTTTCGGGTTTAACACGTAAAAAAATGGTGGCATTGATATGCCACCATTTTTTTTGTGCTCTTTAGCCGCCGAAGATGGGGCTGAGAGGATCTCCTTCATTCTCCTCGTAGTCCACCGTGGGGCTTTCGCCTATAAGGACAGACTGCGTGAGATACCATAACTCATCTGTGTTTGGAACGATATACTTTTTCATTGGTCTGTGTTTTTTTGTTGTTTTATAGTGTACTATTGCGTTGCGCATTAATGAACGTTCTGACTTATTAGTGGAGAACGTCTCCGAACGTTCTCAGACGTTCTCCACTACCGGAGCGTTCTAACGTACTATGATCACTTTCTTGCAGTTTTGGATATAGACGCCGCTTTGTTGTGGTTCGGTGATGCTGCGTCCGAGTACATCGTAGCATCCTTGTGCTGCTGCGCCGCTGATACCCTGCTCGGTGAGGTAGTCGATACCCGTTGCCTGATCGACGCTGCTGTTGGTGAGCACTACCCTGCGGCGCTGCACATTACCTTGCTGTTGCTGCGTGCCGTCGGCACCTGCCGCGTTATAGCACTCTTCCTTAGTGGCGAAGCACGGCACTTCATCGATCTTTATATATCCGCGGTAGGCGTATAGTCCGCAATAAGCACCGCACTTGGCTATTGTGCCGTTGATAATCATAAAGTTGCCATACAGTTCGTTAGGTGTTTCTGCCGAAGCGGGGTAGATGGTCTCGAAGGTGCCGTAGAAGCCGTTGTAGTGGCCTGCGGTCAGGGTGACATCGTCCTCGTTATATACAACCTGCATCTTCTCTTTATCGGCAACGAAGAGATACGGCATACCGGCGATAAGATGATCGACCTCGTTGAAGATGATCATCGACGGGTGTCCTTGTGTGCCGAGTCCGCCTGCCAACTCGTAGAACTGCACGCCGGTGAAGCCGGTAACAGCTTTGTCGGAGCAGAAGGTGCCTATCTCGTTCACCACAAGACTCTCGCGAGCCACCTCATAGTCGGTGTCGAAGACGATCTTCTGAATGCGGGTGAGTGTCTCGCCCGAGCCTACTATCGTCACCCAACCGGCAGGAACGCTAATCTGAGTGGATGCAGTGAAGGATGATGTGGAATTTGAGCCTGCTTTTGTGCCGTTGATAGTTACTGTCACGCTTTTGTTGCTGCCTGTGCTGCGGTACCATACCTGCACCTTACCCGGCAGTTCGCTGTAGAAGCGTATCTGCGAGCCTTGGAAGAATTTGTTTCCACTTCTCCAGAAGTGCTGTCCGGTGCAGAGCAACATATCCGAGCGGAAATCGTCGGTGTTGGGTACTGCGCTGCTGATGTTGGCAGCAAGCACTTCGTCGGTCTGACCGGCGAATGAGACATCGCTGTTGCATGTCAGTGCTGACCAGTCCCAAGTGCGGTCGCTCGTCACATTAGCGCGTTCTACGGCAGCCCAAACCTCTGCGCGAAGAATCTCGCTGACGGCAGCTCCGCAGTCGCCGCTGACAGTAACCTTGAAGTACTGCACAGCATCTGTTATCGTCACCTCGTAAGAGTCGGTGGTAGAGAGTACCGCGCCGTTAGCATTACCCTCAGCATCACAAGCCTTCCACTCGTAGGTGAGGTTGCTGCCATCGGCTGTTACAGACATCGTCTTGCTGTCGCCTACAGAACCTTTGGCGTAGCTCACAGCGGTGATAGAGGTCATTGCAGACATAGTTACTGTTGCCTGCTCGGATGTCTTACTGCAGGCGGGACGACCGGCGGTGGTGTTGGTCACCACTACATAGTAGGTACCTGCTGCCGATGGGATGTAGGACGCGCTGTTGGTGCCTACTGCCGTGTCGTCGCCTTCTGCCACAACCTTATACCACTGATAAGAGAGCGTGCCGCCATCGCTGACTGATGCCGTAACGGACAACGACTCGCCGAACGAACAGAGGTTGAGGTCAGTAGGATCAGCACTGATAGTCGGACTCTCGGACAACTGAGTGAGCGTGAGCGATATCTCGAAGAAGTTGATGCTGTTATCGGCATTTATATAATAGGTACCGGCTTGGACTATGTTGCTCGTGCCGTAGGTGGGGGTATTGGCAACGCTGTTGGCGGCGGCGTATATTGTCTCGTCAACGGTCCTGGTGGCAGTGGTAGCAATAAACGCCTTGCGCTCGGAGCCACCGGAGTTGGTATTGTGCACTATGTAGAAGCGTGCTTGATAGCCCTCAGGTATAACGACTTGTAAGTACCTACTGCTACTGGTGCTACCGCCTGTCGGCAGTTTCTTGGTGTAGGTCTTGTTATTCACCGTTACCGACTGTGCTGCGATGCTACTAAAGCCTGTTATTGTCCAACTAACGCCGTCCTGCGGAGAGGTGCGCACTGCATCGTCTGTCGCGCCGTCGAAGATAACGACCTTCGTGCTTGCGCTGACGGTGAAGCGAATGGTGTAGGTCTTCGTGGTGCCGTCCTCTGCCGTCACGATGATAGCGGTATTGCCCGGCAAGGTGGTAGCATCGGTCTTCACTGCTTGTGCACCGCTGTGGTTGCAAGTGTAACTGATTGTCGGCAGATCGCCGATGGTAGTGCCTTTGTCGAGTTCGACATCGTAGGTTATTATATCGGCACTGAAGGCAGGACTGAGCGAGTAGCCTTCTACGGATAAGGCACTCAGTGTGGCATCGGACGAGGCGGCTGTCTTGTTGACTGTTACCTTATATGTAGTGGTCTCGGCGTAAGCACTTGTTACGGTATAATCGACTGCACCTGCGCTGAAGTTCTGCGCACCCGTCGGTGTGACGGTGGCACCGCCGTTGGCAAGTGCCTCCACCTCAGGAGTGAGGGCAGTGATATCAGTGCTGAAAGGCACTTCGAGAGTGATGGTCTTAGGCGATGCGGAATCGTCGATAGTAGCCTCTATATCATTGATAGAGAACGATGTGATGATGGGGTTCATGTCCCGCAAAACCTCGATGTAATCAACGTAGCCGTTCCATCTATGTGCATCGTCGGCATTAGAGCGATAGAGATAGATAGTTGACCTGCCAACCATAGCGGCGTTGATGACGAAGAGGTTCTTGCCTTCACCGCCTATCTCCCCTGTGTCGTATAACTCGTTCTTATCGTCCATATTATCGTAGAAGATGATATGCGAGCCACCCGTGTTGGCTGCCGTAGAGGTATATACATTGATGATATCGCCGGCCTGCAGCGTGGTGCCTTCGAGCGTGAAGCCTATGTACTTTCCGCTATCCATCTTCTTGGTGCTTGAGAGGTTGACATCGCCGCTGCCTGCATATATGCCCGTGACGGTCTTGTTTGTGCCGCCTGTGGTGGCAACGCGGATGATGCTCACGCCCTCTTTAGGATCCATAGTGAAGCGCACTTGGTAGAACTTATTTGCGCCGCCGCCTGCCGGTGTGACATACGCCTGCGCTATGTAATAACCGTTTTCTTCGTCCCATGTGGTGGCCTGTATCGTTACCGTGGCTGCCGCATCCTTTGCCGTGGCTGCGGTGATAGCGGGAACGGTAGCGGAGTAAGGAACGGTGGTGTAATAGACATTTACATCCGGATCAAAACCCTCGAGCGGAGCGCCGTTGAACGACAGCGAATCGAGGCGGTTATCGGCATCCATTCCGTATTGTGCATGGAGGGTGATATTGGCTGTCGGGGTATATTCTGCGCCGGCGGCGTAGGTGTCGGTGCCGTCGTTCCAGCCATCGAAGGTATAGCCGCTATTAGGCGTTACGGTAGGCAGAACGAGAGCCGCACCCGTCCATACGGCAGACTCCGTGGCGCAGGTGCCATTGCTGCCGGCATCATAGGTAACGATATAAGGCAGAGTGACTGCGGCTATATCCTCGTCGATCATTATCTGCTTGAAGACGACGGTAGAGGTACCGGTGCTTTGGAATGACACAACAACATCTGCCGTGGCGGTGTAGGAATATACCTTATCGCTTGCAGCAGTACTGTTGGCGTAGTCGCTGCTCGTCAGTGCCACAGGGTCAGCGGCGCCGATAATAACATTGACATTATTGCCCATATTACCGAAGCGTGCATTGACGGTGGAGCCGTTCTTCAGGAGGAAGCTAATCTTTGAGGAAGCCTTATTGACTTTGATGCCGAGATAAGCGTAGTTGCGGTTGGACTTGTTGTCGTTGAGGGTGTCCAAGGCGTTCAGGTCAGCATAGGTGTAGTTCTTTGCGTCTAATGCTGCCTTGAAGCCTGACAAGTTATTTTGCCTGTTATCCAGCACCCACTTCTCTATATTCATCGAGGTGGCGTAATGACCTGTATAGTCTGCCACTAAGGTAACAGTTGCGCCAACTGCTGCGCTGACGGCATCTAATGTAGTGGCAGTGCCGCTGAGTTTCCAGCCGTTGAAGGTGTAGAAATCTTTGGCGGTGGTGATACCTTCTGCCGTAGGATGTGCGCCTACATTAACTAACTCGTCGGCACCGAGAGGTGTGGTGCCGTCGCTATCCATATACTTAACGGTATATTTGTCGGACATCGTCTTCCATTGTGCTGTAAGTGTCACATTAGCAGTACCTACGGTGTAGGTGTCGCCCTCATCGTAGTCGCCGGTGCCATCATTCCATTTGTCGAACTCCTTCCCCTCGGGAGCGGTGAAGGTGTTGTCAGCCACGGTGAAGGTCTCTGCCGCAGCCTTATCATCCTCCGTAGGCGCGGTGCCGGTGCCGTCGCCACCTGCGTAGGTGATAGTGTAGAGTTGGGTCCAGTCTGCCACAAGAGTGATATTAGCAGTTACCGCCGTGGAGAAGTCATACGCTGCTCCATTCAGTTTCCATCCGTTGAACCGCGCATGTTCCTTCGTCGGGTTGGCAGGCTGAGCCACGGTGTCGCCGCTCTCTACCGCTGCCGAAGCCACTGTGCTGCCGCCGTTGCTGTCGAACGTGACGGTACGCACATCATCCTCCGCCACCTCTTTCTCGCGGGTAATAAGGAGTTTGGTGATCCAGCAGTTGGTGCTTGACTGGCTACGGGTCATCGTAAGAGTTGATGTGCTGATGCCTGCGGGAACAGTAAAGGTTTTAGTATTGGGTTCGGGAACATTGCTTGCGACTTTTATATCATTATAAGTTCCGTCGTCTGTGAAAATAGCCGTTGATGTAGCCGACGTGCCTGCTCTCATTTGAGCACTACCTTTCTTAGTGGCATCGCCTTTAGTTGTACAAGCAGTAATACTTATTTTATCTCCTGTCTTAACAGCCTCGGTTGTGGTAATCTGAATATAATTGCCACTCCAAGCACTACTACTTATTTTTCCTTGTAACTTTATGGTTTTATATGTGGCATTTGTGCCGACGGCATCTACATTTATATCCGTTGTTGCCGCGTCAGAGCCATCCTGTGCTTTTGTAACAGCAGAACCTCCGACCTCAGTAGCCGGACTACCTCCTTCCCACGAGTAGATAACCTGTTGTGTGATGAGTTTCCACTGCGCGGTGAAGGTGGTGTTGGCGGCGGTCATAGTGTAGTCTGCCTCGGCGGAGTAGGTTGTTTCATCAGCCGAACATTTCCATCCTGCGAAACGATAGCCGGTGCGTGTAGCGGCCTCGGCTAAGGTGAAGACTGCCCCCGCACTTTTGTCGGTCTCTGTAGGCGCCACGCCTTCGCCACCATTGAGGGCATAGGTTACGGTGTAGGCTGTTGACCACTGCGCATAAAGAGTGAGGTCACTCGGTGCGGTGGCACCTGCGGCGTAACTTGTGCCGGAGCCATCGGAAGCGGTGTTCCAACCCTCAAAAGCCTGACCTGTAGGGGCAGTGAAACCATTGGCTGCAATGGTGTTTATCGTGCTCTCCATCGTCCCCGAGCCGCCATTGGCGTTGTAGGTGATCTCGTAAGAGGTAGTCGGAACAACATACACATCTATTCCGAAGATACCTGATGTCTGTGAACTTGAGGGAATGTTAGAGAACGAAGTGGCAGAGCTAAGACCTACTTGCTTGATCTGTTTGGAGAAATAGACCTCTGAGCAATTGGTAGAGAATGTGTATGTCAGAGCTTCTGCACCGGAAAAGACTTTAGTAGAACTATATGGGGCAGATAGATCGTCAATTATGACGCTTGCGATGCGTCCGGATTTACTGCCAAGTGTTGTTGTTTCCGGCAGACCGTCCTCAAACCCTACGGCGGGGAGAGGTTGCGTAGTGGTATTTGTGCATACCGCACGCAGTACTATCTTCGATATTTTGCAATTAGTAGCCGCAACCTTGACATAGTTTGTTAAGCTTTCAGGAGTTAAAGTCATGTCTAAAGCAGCACTGATGCTATAGTAGTAATCTTTGTATTTAGTTAAGCCGTCAGGCTTATATTCTGAACTTTGTGCTGTTGAAAAAGTGGTTGATATAGCCACTGAATAGGCATCATCTGCACTGCTGTACACAGCCGGCTCTGCTGCCGTCCCTAAGTATGTAGGCGCGGTACCTTTACCTCCGATAGACGATATTGCCTCTGTACCAAGCGATACTAATTTAACCTCTTCTCCCCACGCTTTCCCGAAGCCGAGGGTGAGGAGTAACGTAAGCATTAAGGCTGTTTTGTAAAGATTGTGGAGAGTCAACTGAATAAAAGAGCGACTCTTAGGTTGCGAAGAGATATAATTCCCATAGGGGGGGGTGTTCGCAAATATACAAAGAGATTTCATAAGATATATAGATTTTAAGAGTTAATATTTTTCGTAGATTTTAAGAGTTAATATTTTTCGTAGATTTTAAGAGTTAATATTTTTCGATGATTTTAAGAGTTAATATTTTTAGTAGATTTTAAGAGTTAATATTTTTCGATGATTTTAAGAGTTAATATTTTTCGATGATGTTTCCCTCGTTCGGTTGCCAATCATGAACGGCTGCCGGTCTTGAACGTTCTCAGACGTTCTCCACTGCACCTATCTCTCGTCTTTATAAAGTCGGCATTGAATGCCGACTAAGGTCTGACCGTTCTCAGACGTTCTCCACCCTCAATAGAGGGGGCGTAATCCACGCGTTGCAAAGTTACTGCTATTTTTTGTGTGTGGTGTGTATTTTTTGACGGATAATGTGTATAAATTGTTTCTTGCTCATTAGTTTCGTCTCCTTATTCCTTATAAGTTAGGAACGTTCGGAGACGTTCTCCACTACCAGAACGTTCGGAGACGTTCTCCACTACCAGAACGTTCGGAGACGTTCTCCACTATGTCTCCTTATAAGTTATATGTTCCGTGAGAGAGTGATGCGATGATTGTGTTTTTCACAAGTGCCACATCGTTGATGCCGAATTCGCTGATGTTAGCGACGCGCTGCCGGACGGAGGCGACGGCGTGCCTCTGCATCTTCTCTTTTGCGGGGGTGATGGCTGCTGTAACATTATCGAGGTTGCTATTGATAAGCAGTGTGCCGTGTACGATGACGGCATCTCCCGTGGCGTGGCAAGCGTTGCCTGATACCTTCTTGCCGCAGACGAGAACATCGTTGTTGGCTGTTGTTACGGCATCGAGTCCTAATGAGCGCAAGATACCCGCCAGACTATCCAAATACTCCCCGAATATCCGCTGTGCGTCGGTCTTGCTTCCCTTGCGGATATATGATATCATAAGGTTGCCCTCGTCCGAATAGACGCACCCGCCGCCTGACTTGCGCTGATAGACCTCAACACCGTGCTCCTTGCACCAGGCTATATTGACTTCCGCCTCTCTCTCTTGATGGATGCCGTATATCACCGTTGGACGCGTCTGCCATAGCATAAGGTACTCACCCGGCAACGATGCCAGATGTTCCTCCATCGCGAGAAACCACGGCAGCGCTCGGTTATTATTTGGATAATTTACATTTAACATAGTACTATAAATCGTTGCATTGATTTCGTCCATTCCGTATTGCGAAAATAGTCTAAATTCGCCTTTTTTGAAGAATTTTTATTTTATTTTGCATTTTTTTTAAAAAAAATTTGCACAAATAAAAAATTAGTACTACCTTTGCAACCGCTTTCGAGAAATGGCAGTCATTTTTGCTTGATAAAGCTCAGGCGCAGCAGGCGGCTCGCTTGTTTGCAGAGCGGATATCACGAAGCGGATAAGCGGGTATTCGTTTATTTTCGTGAAAGGAAAAATATGCTGCGAAAAGGGAAAGCGCTTTGGTGCGGTAGTTCAGCTGGTTAGAATATCGGCCTGTCACGCCGAGGGTCGCGAGTTCGAGTCTCGTCCGCACCGCCAAGAGTTGATTATCAACAAGATAATCAACTCTTGCATTTTATAACCCCGACAGATTTCCGACAAAATCTGAAACAGACAATATCAAAGTCTGATGTGCCGGAAATCAGAATACGGTCAAAAAATACATAGTCTGAAATAGTAATAACATTGTTTTTCCTCTGTTGTTTTCCGAAATGACAGAAGAAAAAAAATGCCCAATCTTCAACAATTCTCACCTGCGTATAATAAGTACCTTCCTGCGGTACTACGACACAATAGCGATGGCTACTATGTGGAATACTACTCCTACAATCCGGTAACGGACAAGTTGGAGCGAAAGCGTATGCTCGTCAATATGTTGCGAAAGCGGTCGCGCACTACCTCAGAGTTTAAAGTACAGGTGAATGAAATAATCTGCACAATAAACACCAAACTTGCCGGAGGGTGGTCGCCTTTCGGACAGGTGGAAAACATACGCGAATATGCCACAATAGAAGAAGTAACAACAGCCTTCCTTAAAGAGAAACGCCAAGAACTACGCGCAAACTCTATGCGGTCGTATGAATCATTCTGCAATATATTTAGCAGTTGGGTGGCGCGTACTATTCCAAAATGCAAGTGTATCTTATTCAATCGCACTCATGCAGTTCGTTTTATGGATGAATTACAAGAGAAACATTTACGAGCGAGGAGCTATAATAACAATTTGAAACTGGCACGTGCGTTGTTTTCATGGGCTGTACAAAAATGTTACTGCAAGGAAAATCCTTTCGAGCAAATAAAGCCAAAGCGTCCCGAAGCCAAGATACGCACGATAATACCGCCGGAACATCGCGCGAAGATAAAAGAGTATCTGCAACAGAATAATCCACAATTTCTTATTATTTGTGAGTTGGTTTATACTTCGCTTATACGTCCTGCCGAAATAGAACGTATCAAAGTAGAGCAAATTGACCTGAAGGAGAAGTGCATATACCTTCCCGAAACGCAAACTAAAAACGGACATCATCGCCATGCTCCGCTGTCTGACGAGTTAGTAAGTCGTTTAGAAGAACATACGAGGCGTGCCAAGCCTACTGACTACCTATTTGCAAATAAGCAGTGGACTTGCGGCAAAACATCGATGCGGTCGCACACCTACGGTAATTACTGGCGGCGCATGTGCAAGGCGTTGAAATTTCCTGATACATATCAACTCTACTCGCTTCGCGACACCGGCATAAACAATATGTTGAAAGCCGGTATCGATCCTTTAACGGTGATGCAGGCGGCTGACCACCATGATTTAAGTATGACAACACGATATGCCAACCACGCCGATCCGAATCTGATACGGACGCTTAACGAAAAAGCACCTGCGTTTTAGAGTTTTGACAGTAGAAGCAGAATAAGGTTGCAAAATTTCTGTAACTTTGTAACTACGTTATTTTTGTATTGCATTTTGTTGTTTTTTAAGAGTTTAAGCGGTTACAAGAAGTTGTAACTTTTTAGTAACTGTGAGGTTGATTTTTTGTAACCGGCAATAAAAAAGCGTGCTTTTGCACGCTCTGCGATTGCGAAATATAGTCAGTCAAGATATATTTGGCAACCATCAATTCAATCTTTATTCATACCGTAAATGTGTTATTTAACATAATCGTTCAATAGTATCGGCATTATAAGAGCAGTCATATTCTTGCCTGTGAACAGTACCGGGACAACGCGGGAATTATCCGTCCATATTTTTACGTCCTTTTCCTTTAATATCCCAAATACCTTATCCATTGTTTTCAGACGGTCAATGTCTAACGCTATAGGATTTCCGCTTGCCACTTTGATAGTGGAATATTTTATTCCGTTAGAGAGTTGTCCTTGTTCCTCAAAGACAGATATCTTGAATATGCCTGTACGTACATACCCCGCTTTCGGCTTACCATCGGTGAGCGGCATTATTGCTTTCCAGTTAGGATAGCGATTAGGATAGTCGTTTTCTAATTGCATTCCCGATTTCATACATGCTTTTCTTTTGTATTTAGCCGGTATCTTGCACTTGATAGAAATAAGCATGTGCGCATCCGTTGCTACAAGATAGCCTTTGGGGTCACAATATAGTCCGCACAGAATTGGGAGTTTATATCCTTCCTTCTTGCGATAGTCGGCTGCTACTTTGTACATAGCTTTGATTGTAGCTGTTGTTAGTCCTAAGTCGGCTGCAAACTGTTTGACAAATGCCTCGTTGAGAGTTCCGTACTTGGCTTTGAGTTCTGCTTTTCCCAACTCTTCATTTCTTATTAGTTGTGGCTTTGGTTCTGTGGTTTTCTTTGCCTGCTCTGCTTTGTGGTTTGCAAAGGCTGCTTCGGTGCGCTGCAGTATGCGTTTGGTGCGTGCTTTTATGCGGCGTTCTGCTGCTTCTTGCTCTTTGCGCAAAAATTCGGGCATCTCTTTCTTTGGAGTTACCGTTGATGTCGCTTTGGGTTTAGATGTTGCTTTGGGTTTTGCCGTTTTGGTTGTTTTGGGCATAGTGCTTGCGACTTGTTTTACAACATTCAAATAGCGTTTGCGCGGAGTTGCTCCATATCGGTCGCGATAGTCCTTTGCAACGCCTTTAATAGTTTTATGAACCTGTGCGCGTGTTAAGCCGGTCTTTCCTTTCAGGGCAGATTTGACCATTTTCGGATAAGAGGCTTTTTGCTCCTTGAGCAAATCAGAGGTTTTTTCTTGAAAAGTTGTCATAATATTTTGTTAATTAAAATTATTGTTGTAACTTTGCGGGTGAAACAGATTTGGGAAACCTCGTGAAACAGTCCCGTTTATACCGCAATTATTTATGTTGTGGATGGCGATAGTGAAAAACTCTATCATGGGAAGAGTAGCGAGGTTTCTTTATTGTGACACCTTATATCCGTAATACAATACTCTATATATTGTTTTCGGGGTTTTAGACCGATGGTTAGTTTTGCAGTTCCCAATCCCCTTATCCCACAACTTAAAATTATAAGTTCCTTAAAATGGAATTTCTTTGTTTGTGTTCCCGTTTTAGGTTTTATTCCTGATTGTACAATTTTAGCATTACTAATAATATATCTTATACGTAATGCTAACTTTGTTGATACAACAGATTTGCTTGCGTGAAATGCAGTTTCCGTTATTGATTCAGGCAATATCTTTACTCTTCGATTGATAGCAGGACAGAATACTGTTTTGTTTCCAGCCTTTCTCAACTCCTTATAGAGGAGTTCTCTTCTCTCATAAATAGTTGCCGGTATTTGCGGATACTTCCCCATAATTTATCTCCTAAAATAAAACTTCTTTACCGCCCACCAAGCGAGTGTGAGTATAGCGGAGGCGATTGTGATGACGAACCACCACACCAAAAAGCGATGCCACTTTGTCGGTATGGTGGCTTGTTGTAGGCTTTCATTTTCTGCTTGCAGATTCGTAAGCGAATGTAGGAGACTATCGGAGTAGTTTTTATAGACCTCTGCTGTATGCTGCCAATCGATTTGCAAGTTGCTGTTTTGTTCGGCTTGTTTTTGCTCTTGCACGCGCTGCACATTGTTGGCTTCACCCGTCCGGGAGTTGTACGAACCACCACCGGCGGCAAATTCTATTACAGTGCCTTCGTCTGTCTTTATGCTGTGCTGCACTGTGATAGTTACTGTGTCGAAGACTGTTTCGCGGATGGTGTCGCGTACTACTCTGACGGTCGTGCTGTCGCGATACTTAATGCTTTCTTGCGTCTGAACCGTCTTGCAGCTTGTATTGCAAATAGCAAACGCAAGAATAGCACAAAATATGAACATAAGCCGTTTCATCGCAGGCGCAATGTTGTCTGTTTTTCGTGTCCTACTTTCTTGGCATCGCGGAGTGCCTTTTTCCAGCGTGCCGTTGGTGTAGCACCAAATTTCTTGTGGTACTCTTTGGCGGCTGCTTTTACCTTCTTGGCATCACCATGACAAGCCTTGAATGTGTCCTGCCATACTTTTTGGCGTTGCTCGAGCAATCTCTTTGCTCGTGTTGAGTTGTGTACTGCCATAATTTTTTAAAATTTATTTGGTTGATTAAAATAATTGTTGTAATTTTGTAGTCGAAATCGACATTCGCAGTCTTTTCTCTTAGAGAAATGTTATCGAGCGGTGGCGATTTTTTTTATTTCCCATATCCTATGTTTGTGTAAAAAGATAATAGGTGAGAATTGATTCCGTCCTTAGCTATTTTTATAATAGCTGTGTACGTTGCTCCTTTTTTCCGATATCTCTTATAATACACCCAATGACCAGTATCAACATCCCGGTACTTATCACCTGTTCTAATTACGTCAAGGAGATTAAGAATCTCAACTGCTGTAATTCTCCCTTTTTCTCCTTGATAGTGCTTAATCATAATTTTATCGAGATAGTAGCCGGTTGGCATGTAGAGTTTGTAAGATACATTAAATTTATCCGTTACTCGTAGATAAATTTTGCTTCCACTTGTTTTGGTGAAAGCCGCATAGATTTTCTGCTGTTCCGGGGTGTACTGTGACTTATCACCGGCTTCTCTTTTGAACGCAGCTATTTTCTTTTCTAAGTTCGTCATAATCGTAAGTGAGGGCTACTTCTTTAGCTTTCTGCGTGTCTTATTGAGTGAACGCTGAACTGCTTTACCGTAAGCATCTTTATCTCGCGCTTTCCACACCTTTTTCTCAAACTCCGCTGACTGCTTAAAGAAGCCTGTACGCTGGGAATCCCATAAACCTGATGACTTAGCTATCAGATTGATTTGACGGAGATGTTCGTACATCTCATCCAGTTGCCTTTTAGTAAGGTGATTCAGAACCCATTGGGGAGTTCGTGACTTAGCTTTGTACAATTCTGTCATAATTATTTGATTTTAGATGAGCCAAGATTGGCTCATACGTTAATTGTTATGCGATGTATGTTTGCCAGTTGTTGGTGATGTTGGTGTAGGTCTTACCATTGTATGCGAGTATTTGGCGGCGTTGCAGTCCTGTTGTGCTATATGAAACGTGAACCCATAGGCTGTTTTTCGGTTTTTCCCAGATGAGTTGGTCATAATTGCCCTGTTGTACTATGATTGCAAATAGTTTGCGGTCGTTTCCTATTGAACCGGTAGTGATGTCTGCGGCTTCGCCTGTTAGGTGTTGCGAATTACTTACTCCGCCTACAGCAGCGTTGAGTGCCGGGCTGCGATAGCCTGAATTAACGAGTATGTATGAGCCATATTCACGGCGTGCCGGGTCGAGTACGTTGTCGATGAGTGCTTGCAGTTTGGCTTTGATTTCGGGCGTTGGTGTGTTGTCTATGCCCTTGCGTTTGGCAGTGTCGGAAGCACAAAGTTCGTCAATAGTGAAATATGATTTGCCTATTGTGCCTTGAATAGATTGTTTCATACGCTTAAAGTTTATTATCATAACCACAAGCAAAACAAGTACTACTACTGTCGAACAGATGGCGGTTGCGAGTGTTATTTTGCGGTTGTTAGTCATTGTTTGCTGTTGGTCTTTGGTTTCCTTGTTAATGCTGCAATTTGCTTTTTGAGTTCTGCATTTTCTTTGCTTATCCGCGTTTGTCCTTTTATGAGTTCGGCGTTTTCTCGCCGGACTTCGGTGAGCTGTGTATTCAGTTCTGCAATCTGTTGGTTTTGCTGTGCGATACGCTCGTATAGCTCTTTGTTTTTCTCGACAAGCATGTCAATAGTGGCTTGCAGCTGTTGTAGTGTGGAATTGTTGCGGACTTTACGCGAGGCAAACCACGATACAATACCGGTTATAGGCACGAGGAAAAGCGAAATCCATGTGTAGGTATCTGCCCCGCCAATAGAGGCAAGTAATATGGTTAGTAAGTGTTTCATTTGCCGTGTGGCTTTAGGGTGTAGTGAGGTTACATCATACGATATCTGCGGGTATCAAAATCATTAAATTGCCACCTGATTTCAGTCCGGCAAACTGACTGGAAGGTACACCTACTTGGAATTGGATTCGCAAAAGACTTTGGTTAGTACCCTGTGTACCACTGAGGATTTGAGCGTTTTGAACATAGGAAGTAACATTGCCTACCATCCCACCGCCAACAACATCAACAAACTGCACTCCATCATGTACCGTAATATATCTTATGTAGTTCCCGAAAGAGTTGCCGCCGCAGAGGTTCCCGAAAGAGTTGCCGTAGCAGAGGTTCCCGAAAGAGTTGCCGTTGCAGTGGTTCCCGAAAGAGTTGCCTCCGCAGTCGTTCCCGAATGAGCTGCCGTTGCAGTAGTTCTCGAAGGTGTTGTTGTGGCATTCGTTCCCGAAGATGTTTTTGTAGCAGTAGCTCCCGAATGAGTTGTTGTTGCAGTCGTTCCCGAATGAGTTGTTGTTGCACTCGTTCCCGAAGGAGAAGTGGTTGCAGTCGTTCCCGAATAAGTTGTTGTGGCACTCGCTCCCGAAGATGTTGTTGAAGCACTCGCTCCCGAAGGTGTTGTCGTAGCAGTGGTTCCCGAAGGAGTTGTTGTTGCAGTAGTACGAGAAAGAGTTGCCGTAGCACTCGTTCCCGAATGTATTCCCATAGAACGAATAGCCGAACACCGTATTATCGTGACAGTTGACGCCGAAAGTGTTACCGTACATATCATCACCCAAACCGTCATCATCTGTGATAGTGATATTATTGAGACATTGCTGCAACCCATCATAATATTCCTTAATCACATTATCATGACAAGCATTGTTGCTATCTGCGTTCTGCGTCGTCCATTCGAAAATCTTGTCATTATCATCGTATCCGAAAGTAAACGCCCACAGGTAGTCTTTTTCGTCAATTCCGTAGCCGTACGGGTTTCTGATTCCTCCATATACTCCGACAAAGTCCGAGGGGGTGACAAACGTCACTTGCTTATTAGCATGACTACCGCCTTCAAGAAACACCTCTTCTCCGAATTCCGGCACTTCGTGTTCAAAGAAATAGGCTGTATTACCATACTTATACGCATATAGTTGGTTAGTGTCGTTGGTCGCTGCACGAACATAAAAATTGTTATCTCCTGTAACACGTACCGCAGGAAGCGTCTTGTATCGTTTGAACATGATATTCTTAAAGTCGTATGGCACATCATTGCCAAACTCGTCAATCATGCGATAAATAACTCCGCGTCCTTTTTCGGGGTCAGCCCACTTAAAGCGGTTAGCATCGTTATCTAAACAATACCACAATTTCCACGCCGCGAGGTTAGAGTCGTCGAAGAAATCCTCTTTGTCACATGGGGCGGCATAGGCTTCCTCTGCAAGGGTGTAGTTATCTATTGCCATGACAATAATATCGAACCGGCGTTCGTTAGAACGCGCTTCTTCGTCTCCGTGACCGACTTCCGTCACATAGTCCGTTATTCTGTACCATTGTCCGGGTGTCAGGTCGTGGTTATTGCGCAATGTGACAAGCTCTGAATACGTTTTCCCAAGGATGTTGATTTCGCCTGCCTGAATAGTGATATTGCCGGAACCGACTAAGGATTGACCATTGATAGTCTTGATAGTTTGGTGCGCCGTGAGGTACTGGGAGTGGGTGTGTGAGGCGGCGGCATAGTTGCCTGCGGGCTGTTTGCCGTTGAGTGCTGTTTGCACCTCTTCATTGATAGTGGATTGTGTCTTGTTTTGCGTGGCATCTTTCACCTCCTCGGCTGCCACTAACACACCCTCTGCGGTGGCTGCGTGTAATTGTCCTGCGATGTTTATCATAGTTTAACTGAATTGGAAGGTGAAACTGCTGTTTATCTGATTCTCGGTACGCCATACACGGTATGCACCTATCACCGTGCCTGCTGCTGCTTGCAGAGGAACGGCAAAACCGTCACTCTTAACAGTAAGGCTACGGGCTGCCGTGTTCGGTATAGCAAACCACACATACTGCGTGCTGCTGCCAAAGTCTATTGTCGGGGCTGTCCAGCCTAATATCGTGTCGCGCTCGTAAGCGTTAGCGAGAGCCTTGATATCGGCTTCGGTGGTGACGCTTGCAGCCTGCCCGATGTAGCACTTGCCTGCGTTAAGTTCGTATGTCGTACTCCGCTCGGACGAGTCCACCCAGTCGGTCAGTATGGCACGGATGTAAATGTTACTTGTAGTGCTGACAGTCACGCTGCTGCCAGTCTGCCACTCACCGCTACCAATCTTGTATTGTATCGTTGCTCCGCTTGTAGCGCAAGCAAAGGTGATGGTGCGGCTTGCGCTGTATTTGTTACCGGTGGCGTTGCTAAATGTCGGTGTAGCGACTTTGCGGTAGCAGGTATAAGTGGCGGTTGCCACATCCGAGGTCATGCCGTTCTTCACGGCGATAGCCTTGATAGTATAAACGGTGCTGACGGCTGCCGTGCTGCCGATGGTGATAGCAGACGCATACTGCGTGCTGTTTTTTGTCGGTGTGCTGCCGTCTGTGGTGTAGTAGATAACCGCCCCGCTGTCAGCCGTGATTGCCACCGTGCGACTGTTGTAGAAAGTGGCACTTGCAGGTAATGTTGGGGCACCGGGCTTGACTATCCGCTCCGCCGTCACAGCATAACTGTTGCCGTCTTGGCTGATGATAATCTTCCCCGACAAGGTGGTGGTGTCCACATCGTGGTCGGCGTCGGCGGCTATATGTAATTTACCTAATATAGGATCGTAAGTGACTTTCATCTTTTGTTTTTTGCTTTTTTGTATTGTGGTATTTTTCGTATCTGCTTTAGTATAGCAGGATTCAGTTTACGTAACATCTGCTCTAATTCTTTCTGCATTTCATATTTAGCAGCCGTACAGAGGTGAGTATATCCTTTGCGGATACCGTCCATGCGAACATCACCGGTTAGTATGGTATTGGTAGTATATCCCTGTGCCAGTTCGTGCAAGAATTGCTGTTCTACAATTATGTCGGGAATGATACTGCCATGTTTACCAAATTTTTCTTTGATTCGCTTTTCTCTATCGGTATAAGTCTCATCAGCAAGTGAGCGTTTGACCGTGTCAAAATAGGTGTCAAGATACACTTTCTTCAGTGCCTTGTTATTGAGTTGGACTACGCCACAGTTGTATGATTTTTCGTAAAACAAATGCAAATTGTGTGGCAAATCCTCAATCAATAATGCCGTCTGCGATAGTTCATAAGTGTAATCGGTACGCCAATCATCACCTTCTTCTGACTGCGTAACTAAGTCAAAATCGCCTTTGAAATAGTTAATCAGCGCAGGGTTCTTTAAGAATACATCACCATCGATATGTACACTTCCAAGCGGTTCGCGAGAAGTTGCGTATAGTTTGCCGTATGCCCAAAAGCGAGATATATCTTGTGGAATAGCGTCTAAATCAATATATACTTCGTCGTAGGGTATGAATGACAATAATTCAGCACCGAAACTGTCGGTATGTAAGACCACCTCTGTACCCAACTGTTTTGCATAGTGAAAACTGATTGCATAACAGAGCAGGGTTACAGAAATTCTATCCTCACGCATTGGCTTCGTCCAAAGGGTGTGGAATATGCGAATAGGAGACATCGTTTGCATATTGTTACCCTTTCTTTGACTTATATATGCCGAAAGTGATGATTGCGAGGAACGCGGCAATCAAGCCGTACATAGCAGGATTTTCCTTGATACGGTCAATAAGCGACTTCTTTGTCGGCGTTGGTGCATCACAATATTCAACTTCTACCTTTTCGCTTTGTCGGGTGATGGGAGCAAAAGTTTCGACCGGAATTAAATCACCTTTGAGAATTCCCTGAGTCCAGTCTTTAGCGGTTTCAGAGCCGCCGCCGTCAGCCTTGTATGCTGATTCAAGTGCTGCTTCTTCGGCAGATTTAGTTGCCAAATTGCCTATTGGTGCAGCATAGATGACGTTTGTATAACCCACAGGCTTGGTGTAACCTACTTGTGATGTGTAACCTACTACTCGCGTGTAACCATCAGCATTTGCACGCTGTCCTTTGTCAATAAGTGCTGCCGCTCGCAGCATTGCCATTTCTTCTGTCATAATTATAATGAGTATTGATAGTTATAATCTTCCCTATCATTCCAAACGTGCATATATGCTTTTATACCATTTGGATATAGAGTTTTCACCGTGTTTTCATCGGGAGACGCAATAAGACGAATAGACCAGATCGCCTGCTCTTCAGCGTCCTGTGTCGAATCATACTTCGAACGGTCGAATCTGCCTATATAAGTACCTTCGGCTGCCGAAACAACGATGTCGGCAGGCTCGGG
>FLNU01000580.1_pt1 | contig 19737 bp, 13 predicted proteins | sample 1140361 | NCBI WGS metagenome assembly FLNU01 (sample SAMEA3878206, study PRJEB12797) | bioreactor metagenome | biome: Moose rumen | place: Sweden | collected 2011-10 | reverse complement strand
GGCTTAACCAACAGCAGATGGCAGAACTTTTTGCCACCTCGAAGCAAACCATCAGTTATCACATTATTAACATTCTGAAAGAGAAAGAGTTAAAGGAAGATTCAGTTGTCAAAGAATACTTGACTACTGCCGCTGACGGCAAGAATTACAACGTTGTGTTCTACTCTTTGGATATGATTATTGCAGTAGGTTATCGTGTTCGTGGACTGCGTGGCACACAATTCAGGCAGTGGGCTACGGAGCATCTGACAGAGTATCTTGTGAAGGGATTCACTATGGATGATGAACGGCTGAAGAATCCTGACGGTCGTCCAGACTACTTCGATGAGTTGCTGCTCCGCATTCGGGACATTCGTGCCTCTGAGAAACGTTTCTATCAGAAAGTGCGCGACCTGTTTGCTTTAAGCAGCGATTATGACAAGACAGACAAAGCCACACAGATGTTCTTTGCAGAGACACAGAATAAATTGTTGTATGCTGTTACCCACCAGACGGCAGCAGAACTGATTGTTGCCCGCGCTGATGCCAACCAACCAAATATGGGACTGACCACATGGAAAGGAAATATAGTCCGCAAGGGTGATGTCATCATCGCCAAGAACTATCTCCAAACCGATGAGATTGAATCCTTAGACAGACTCGTTGATATCTTCCTGACCAGTGCAGAAGAGCGAGTGAAAGGACGTAGAGACTTGACACTTGACTATTGGCGCAAGAATGTTGACAGTCTGTTAACTTTCCAAGAGAAAGACATCCTGCATGGTCGTGGTTCAATCTCCAATGAAGAAGCAGAGACCGTTGTCCGTAACGTCTATGACTCATTCAACGCCAAGCGAAAGCAAATTGACGCTTTGGCTGCGGATGCCGAGGATATCAAGATGCTGGAAGATTTGGAAAAGAGTATTGTCAATGAAAATAAGGGAAGGAAAAAGGATGATGGCAAATAGAAAACCGAAGGTCGCCCGCACCATTGCCGACCTCGCAGGCAGCGAAAAGGTTGAGTCCATGCACATTGCTGAGGCCATCGGTTACCGCAACCTCGACCGTGGTGACTGGGCAGAGCGAGGAATATGATGCATAATTATACAACATGGCTATGACAAAAGAATACAGTCGTATAATAAAAGGTATTGCCATTTTGATGATGCTCTATCTACATCTATTCAATGACCCTGGACGCACTTCAACTTTATTTTGTTTGATATCCTTTAATGGTATCCCGTTAAGTCATATACTCACACGAGCAGCAGGTCCTGTGGAATTCTTCCTGATATTAGGAGGTTATGGTTTGTATGCAACATATAAAACAGGAACAGACAAGCACAGGTTTAGCAGAATTTTAAAATGCTATTTAGTTTATTGGTGTTCTCTGCTGTTTTTTGTCCCCCTTGCATGCTGGCTGGTAAATGATCCAGACTATCCGGGGACACTGAATACGGCTTTTCTGAGCATCACTGGTTTTGAGACAATTTGGTATAGAGAGGCATGGTTTCTTTTGCCCTATGTGATGCTGTCAGCAATATATCCTTTGCTCATGATGGTATTAGATAAATTGAAGAGTCTTGCAACGCTTATAGTGTCATTCGTACTATATGCCTTCACAGTACTTATTACCCAGCGCGACTATATAGACATAGGACAAGACTCGCCTTATATCCTCACATTTGTTCATATGGCTCAATTTCTATTTCCATTTTATTTGGGCTCTGTTTTGTGCAAGGAAAAAGTATTGGATAAAGTACGCAAGATACAATTCTTCCGCAATGAAAGAATGGTGCTTCTTTCTTTAGCGGTAGTGATAGTCCTTCGTTGCTGCTTTACCACTTATTTTTTTATTGCCCCTGTATATGCACTATTATGCATCATTCTTATATCTTCTGTCAAGATTCAAGGTTCGGTTAGAGTGTTCCTATTGCACATAGGGAAATATTCGCTGTTAATGTGGATGGTTCACGCTTGGATTTATAAATATCTTTTTCCCGATTTTATCTATTCATTCCACTTCCCAATCATCATCTTTATTATTCTTTGCGCTGTTTCGTATGCAATAAGTCGAGTATTGAACTGGATAATCCCAATTAGGTTATAAATATAGAAAGAGTGTTCAAAAAGACTACATACATAGAATAATTTTATTAACATATATAATGTATGGACGAGAATAAAGGAAATATCATCATCTATCAGTCGGAAGACGGTGTCGTTCGTCTAGATGTGCGATTGGAAGATAAGACTGTTTGGCTAACGCAACAGCAGATGGCAGAACTTTATGGGTCGTCGAGAACCAACGTGGTGGAGCATATCAAACACATATACGAAGAGGGGGAACTTCGGGAAGATGCAACTTGTCGGAAATTCCGACAGGTTCGACAAGAGGGGAATAGAGAAGTAACTCGTGAGATTCCTTATTATAATCTTGATATGATTATCTCTTTGGGGTATCGCGTCCGTTCTATCATTGCAACCCGCTTCCGCCAGTGGGCGACAGAGCGGCTGCATGAGTATATCGTGAAAGGCTTTGCACTGGACGATGAGCGACTGAAGAATCTTGGCGGCGGCTATTGGAAGGAACTGCTTGACCGCATCCGCGACATTCGCTCTTCTGAGAAGGTTGAGTCCATGCACATCGCTGAAGCCATCGGCTACCGCAACCTCGACCGTGGCGACTGGGCGGAGAGAGGGATATAGGTGTCTGGAACTGGAGGGGGTGGAAGTGGTTGGTGGCCTCAGAGGAGTGGTTGTCGCCTCGCTCGAAAATGCAATGGGAGTTTGTCCATTAAATGATTTCAGTCATTAGGTTGCAGAAATTTACAACAATATAATCGTATAAGTAATGGAAGTAATACAGAGTTTTACCATCGACCACACGCGGTTGAGGCCAGGTATCTATGTGTCGCGCCAGGACAAGGGGTTCACGACTTTCGACCTGCGCATCACGGAGCCCAACAAGGAGCCGGCGGTGGCTCCGGCTGCCATGCATAGCATGGAGCATTTGATGGCGACTTGGTTCCGCAATTCGCGTGTCAAGGACGATGTGGTGTATGTCGGACCGATGGGGTGCCTGACGGGTATGTATGTCGTGATGACGGGGACTTATTCGGTCCAGGACATGCGGGAGTTGACGATTCAGTGCTTGGAATGGATGTTGGCCCAGGAGGAGGTTCCGGCCACCACTCCTGCCACTTGTGGAAACTGTCTGCTGCACGACCTGCCTATGTGCCAGTGGGAAGGGCGTCGCTATCTGGAACGCCTGAGGAATGATTTCCATTGTGAGTATGCCAAACTCCAGGTAACCTTGGAGGACGGCAAGGTCTTTGCCGATGCGTGAAGCATGAAAATGAAAAAGAAAAGTGAAAATTCATTGTTTGTAGAGACGCGGCGTGCTTAGTCTCTGGATGGGAGAATAAACAGATGAAGAAGACATCTCTTTTTATGGCAGTTTCTTTGCTGCTGACTGGTGGATTGTGCCGTGCACAGAACGTACAGTTGCACTATGACATGGGACATGCGACCAGCACCGACCTCAGTGGGCGTCCCAACGTGACGACGACCGTCGAACTGTTCAAGCCCGACCGTTGGGGCAGTACCTATTTCTTTACCGATGTCGACTATTATTCCGACGGTGCCGCCGGTGCCTACTGGGAAATCTCGCGCGAAATCAACTTCACGCACAACCGCCAGTGGGCCTTCCATGTGGAGTACAACGGAGGCGCGACATCGGTCGAGCACACAGCCATCGCCACACGCTTCCAGCACGCACTGCTGGCCGGTGGTGCGTGGAACTGGGCGAACAGGGGTTTTACCAAGACTTTTTCCCTGCAGGCCATGTTCAAGCAGTATTTCAAAGGCCAATATCGCGACGCCTTCAGTGGTTTCCAACTGACGGGCGTGTGGGGCATTACGTTTGCCCAGAGCCTGCTGACGTTTTCAGGCTTTGCCGACCTTTGGTACGACAAAGACGTGGATGGCAAACTCATTTTCCTGAGCGAGCCGCAACTGTGGTTCAATTTCCAGGCGTTGCATGGCTGGGAGGATGTGCACCTCAGCCTGGGCAGCGAGGTGGAACTGAGCAACAATTTCGTCTTCGACGACCTGGGGCGCAACAACCGCTTCCGTGCCATCCCCACACTGGCTGCCAAGTGGACTTTCTGAGGAAATTTATCCTCGCATGGGCGAAGGATAAATTTCCTTCTTACTCAGTTGTGTTTATCCTTCGATGAGGCACTCGCCGGTCATTTCTGCCGGCTGGGGCAGGCCCATGATGTGCAGGATGGTGGGGGCTACGTCGGCCAGTCGTCCGTTGTGTACGCGTGCCGAGTTGTTGTTGGTCACGTAGATGACGGGCACGGGGTTGAGCGAGTGGGCGGTGTTGGGGGTTCCGTCGGGGTTGATGGCGTTGTCGGCGTTGCCGTGGTCGGCGATGAGGATGACTTCGTAGTCGTTCTGCTTGGCGGTTTCCACGACTTCGCGCACGCAGTTGTCGATGGCGTGCACGGCCTTGGCGATGGCGTAGTAGACTCCCGTGTGTCCCACCATGTCGCCGTTGGCGAAGTTGACGACGATGAAGTCGTACTGTTGTGTGCCGATGGCTGCGACCAGTTTGTCCTTTACCTCATAGGCGGACATTTCCGGTTTGAGGTCGTAGGTGGCTACCTTGGGCGATGCGACGAGGATGCGGTCTTCGCCGTCGTAGGGCTGTTCGCGTCCGCCGTTGAAGAAGAAGGTGACGTGGGCGTATTTCTCGGTCTCTGCCGTGTGGAGTTGTCGCTTGCCCTGTGCTGAGAGGTATTCGCCCAGTGTGTTGTCGACGTTCTCTTTTGGGAAGAGGATGTGGACGCCTTGGAAGGATGCGTCGTAGGGTGTCATGCAGTAGTACTGCAGAGCGGGGATGGTCTTCATGCCTTGTTCGGGCATGTCTTGCTGGGTGAGTACGATGGTGAGTTCCTTGGCTCGGTCGTTGCGGTAGTTGAAGAAGATGACGACATCGCCTTCCTTGATGCGTCCGTCCACGTTGGCGTTGACGATTGGCTCCATGAATTCGTCGGTGTTCTTGTGGTCTTCCGAGTCTGTGTCATAGCAACTTTGCACGCCCTGCACCATGTCGCTGACTTGGCGTCCCTTGCCTTCGACCAGTTGGTCATAGGCCACTTTGATGCGCTCCCAGCGTTTGTCGCGGTCCATGGCGTAGAAGCGTCCGATGATGGAGGCGATGTGTCCGGTGCCCACCTGGTCGATGTGTCGTTGCAGGTCGGCGATGAAGCCTTTGCCCGACTTCGGGTCGGTGTCGCGTCCGTCCATGAAGCAGTGTACGTAGGTGTCGGCCACGCCATATTCGTGGGCAATGTCGATGAGTTTGAACAGGTGGTCGAGCGAGGAGTGGACGCCGCCGGTCGAGGTGAGGCCCATCAGGTGGATGCTCTTGCCCTGCTGGCTGGCGTAACTGTAGGCACTGACGATTTCGGGGTTCTGCAGGATAGAGCCGTCCTTGCAGGCACGGTTGATTTTCACCAGGTCTTGGTAGACGATGCGTCCGGCACCGATGTTCAGGTGGCCTACTTCCGAGTTGCCCATCTGTCCGTCGGGCAGTCCGACGTCTTCGCCGCTGGCTTCGAGTTGGGCGTGAGGGTTCACGGCTGTCAGGTAGTCGAGATAGGGTGTCGGCGTGTTCCAAATCACGTCGCCGGCGCCGTGCTTTCCGATTCCCCATCCGTCGAGAATCAGGAGTAATGCTTTCTTTGCCATAGTTGTTGGGTATTTTGAAGTTTGAAGTCTGAAATTTGAAGTTTGAAGTCTACAGTTTTGAGGTTGCCTGCGGGGGGAGGGGGACGGTGGGTTTCGCCCTAAACCGTGGAAGCCCCCTCAACTCCGAGAGTTGAGGGGGCTTCCCCTTGACCGTAGTCTGTCGGGATGATCAGACTCGAACTGACGACCACACGCCCCCCAGACGTGTACGCTAACCAACTGCGCTACATCCCGAGTGCACGGGGTGGGTTCCCCCAATTGCGGCTGCAAAATTACGGAAATAAAATGAAAAAAGAAAAGCGAAGTGTCAAAAAAATCGGTCGTCAGCCGATTTTTTCTCTGCGGCACGCATAAATCCTTGTTCCTCAGCACTTAAAACCTGACAAGTCTGCGCCGCAAAGTTTAAATCACGTCGTGATTCTTATAAATCACGAAGTGATACCTGCAAATCACGACGTGATTCCTACAAATCACGACGTGATTTCTACAAATCACGACGTGATTTAAAGTTTTCTCTGCGCACGAGTCAACTTTCCACTGTGCATGTGTCGGGTTTTGTGTGTGGAGGGGTCGATTTTGAGGGGTGGAACAAGGATTTTCGTGCAGAAAATCGTAACTTCGCACTCAGGAGGTGGCCGAAATGCGGTGGGCGGCAGTGTCGCCAGCCGTATGGACAGGCCATGAAAGGCATGGCAGGCAAGGACAGGGGACAGGAAGTGGGCAGCCGCGGCTCCGGCCGTCGGGCTTGGACGCGCGTGTGGCTGTCGATGCTGTTGCCCGTGGTGGTGGCGGCCGTGGCGGTGGTGCTGTGGTACAGTTCGCCCCGTGGCCGCTATGTGGAACGCGAGGTGATGCGGCTGCGCATCGAGGGCATCGTGCCGGTCGACACGACGCGTGCGCCCATGTCGCTGCCTCGGCTCGACATGGACAGCATCTGTCACGTGCTCGCCTGCAGCCGGCCTGTGCTCTATGGCAGGCTGCGCGACGGCGGTCTGTCGAGGCGGTATGCGCCCGTGACGGGACATGGACGCAGTGTGCCGGGTTTCCTGCTGACGCGCGGCGGACGTATGGCTCCCGACCAGGGTGCGGCGGTGTCGGCCATCGTGTGGAAGGACGACCACCTGGATTTCTTCCAGATTCCGCTGCAGACGCTCGAGGGCGAGCAATACGGCGGCGAATGTTATCTGATGAACGAGCAGACGGGCAGTTACGTCACGCTCGACGTACACGTGACCCTGCTGTGCGAGGCTCCGCCCACACTCTATGACATGGGCCGGTTCGACCAGCACGTGCAGGTGTCGCTGCAGGCCGCTACAGAGGCTCCCGCCGACGTGCCCGTGCAGGGGCTGAAGACCATCCTGCGAGCCGTAGGGACGCAGTCGCCGGCCCTGTTCGGACGCAGTCAGCGAGGCCACATTTCCAACAACTATACGCTGCGGCCCGTGCCCGGCTTCTGGCTGAACAGCCGTGGCCGCATCACCAGCCTGCACAGCCGCGCCAGCAAAAAGAAAGCATCCGTCGGCGTGTGCTACGTCGACGGATGCTTCCGTTTTTCTTTCTATCCCAACCGCATCGCGGCAGGCAGCAAGTTTGTCTTCGACACTTTTTTCGTCAACGAGGAGACAGGCGACTTTGCCACGCTGACAACCACGCTCGACGTGGTGGAATGAGCGGACGTCAGACAGCCAACTCGTAGATTTTGCGCGTGAGCGTGCGGTCCAGCCGCACGTAGGCACCGATGGGTTCGCCCTTCGTGCGGTGCAGGTTGTCGACCAGCAGGTCGATGTCGGGACGCCCGATGCCCAGTTCGCGCAGGGTGGACGGCAGTCCCAGCGACGACCAGAAGGCGCGCAGCCGCTCGATGCCTTCCCCTATGACATCGGCCTCGGGCTTTCCCTCGTCGCTGACATGCAGCACATTCACGGCCAACTGGCGTGCGCGGTGGGGTTGGATGGCCCCCACGACCGTGAGCCAAGCGGGGAAGATGACGGCCAGTCCCGCACCGTGCGTGACTCCATAGAGCGACGAGAGTTCATGCTCGATGAAATGGCTCGACCAGTCTTCCGTGCGCCCCGTACCGCAGATGCCGTTGTGGGCCAGCATGCCCGCCCACATGATGTTGGCGCGAGCGTCGTAGTCGGTGGGGCAGGCCATGACGCGCGGTGCCTGCTCGATGATGCATCCCAGCACGCCCTCGGCCACATGGTCGGTGATGCTCGTGCCCGTCGAGTTCGTGAAGTAGCGCTCGAAGATGTGGACCATCATGTCGCAGATGCCGCAGGCCGTCTGATACGCCGGCAGCGTGTAGGTCAGTTCAGGGTTCATCACGGCAAAGACGGGACGCAGGTGCTCGGGCGACCGCAGCGAGATTTTCTGTCCCGTGGCACGGTTCGTGATGACGCTGTTGCCGCTTCCCTCGCTGCCCGCGGCAGGAATGGTCAGCACCACGCCGACGGGCTGTGCACGCTCCACGCGTGCCCGACCGCTGTAGAAATCCCAGAAGTCGCCCTCGTAGGGTGCGCCGCAGGCAATGGCCTTGGCCGTGTCAATCACACTTCCGCCGCCCACGGCCAAAATGAAGTCGCAGGCCGAACGGCGGAACAGCCCGATGCCCACGCGCACCAAGCCGTCCTCGGGATTGGGCTTCACACCGCCCAGTTCCTCGTGCGACAGCCCAGCCGCGGCCAACGATTGCTTCACGCGGTCCAGCAGACCACTTCTCACGACACTTCCGCCGCCGTAAACCAGCAGCACGCGGGTGGCACCGGCCTCCTTTGTCAGCCGACCCACCTCGCATTCGGTTCCCCGTCCGAACACAAATCGGGTGGGGCTGCAAAAGGTGAAATTCTCCATCTTTAGAAAATCTGTATTAGGGTCTTTAAGGTCTTTAAGGTCCTTAAGGTCCTTAACGACCTTTATCGAAAACAATCACTTCACCAGCACCTTGCGACCGCCGACGATGTATAGGCCGCCTCGCGCACCCTCCAACCGGTCGATGCGGCGACCCGTCAGGTCGTACACGGTCTTGTCGCCTGCCAGTTCCGCTTCCTCCTTTACGCCACCGATGCCGTCGGCCTCCATGCCCTGGTAGGACAGGCTGAAGTAGTTGACAATGGTCCAGTCGTCGGCCACTGCCACCGTCTTCCTCAGCCCGAACGTGAGGGCGCGTCCGTCGTCAGGAAGGAAGTCGGTCGAAAGGCTGTTGACCGTGTAGGTCGGTCGGTAGCGGTTGAGCGTGTTGAAGGCAGCCGCGGCAGCCTCCATGTCGTTAGGCACCTTCTTGTTGGTGGCGTAGGCATACCAGTCGCCTGCAGACGAAGTCGAAGAGGCACCGCGAGAGATGGGTGCCACGGGAGCCTCGGCCTTGTCGAGAACCAGGAAGGCGTTGACGTCGGTGTTGCCACTGTTGTCTTTCGAACCGTTGCGGTAGAATCCCTGCACTTGCAGGCGGTAGGTGCCGGCAGGCATGCCGTCCAGCGACTGCAAGAGGCTGAAGGTGTGGTTCCACACCTCGAAGCAGCCATAGTCGGCCTTGCCGCTATAGCCCGAATTGCTGTTCGTAGCAATGGTCCAGCCGTCTGTCGTGTTGTCGGCAAAGTCGGGGTTGAAGAGCAGATAGGAGATGTCCGTGAAACGGTTGGTCACCTGCTGAACGTCGGTCATGAGATAGCGGTTGGTGAAAGTACGGACGTCGGCACACGCGCCGGCAATCTCGTCGTCGGCCAACTCGCCATCGAGGTAGGCGGTTTCCATGGTGGCGAAATCCTGTTCATAAGTGGCCTTGGCATCGGCGTCCTGCTGGGGATGGGCCGTAGAGAGGTCGCGCGACCAGGCCAGTCGTTCGGTCAGTGCACTGTAGGCCTTGGCAGAGACTTGGGCAGCGTTCATGGCCGGCGAGAGCGCTGCGATGGCCGTGGCAATGTCGTCGACATTGCCTGCATTCACAGCCTGGTTGAAGTCGTCGACGACGGCAGATAGACAGGCACGTGCCTCCTTGTTCATGGGACGTGCAGCGAGTTCGATGGCCTCGTTCAGTTGGTCCTGATAGTAGAGAGCCTGGACCTCGGTGGCACTGAGGGCATGATTGTAGAGACGCACATCGCCCAGGATGCCTTTCAGCAGTGGGTCGGAGTCAAACATGGAGCGTCCCAGAAAGCAGAGGACAGGGCGCACGTCGGACGGACGGAAGGTGACCGCGTCGGACGAGGCGTTGAGTTGGCCGTCGAGGTAGATGCAGGCCCCCTCGCTGCCGAGCGTGACGGTCACATGCGTCCACTGATTCATGACGAGCCGGCGGGTGGCGTTGACTCCCTGCTTGGTGCCGTCTTTGCAGATTTCAAAGCGCAGGTAACTGCCGTTGGAAGGAGTAAGCATCAAGTAGTTCTCCGTAGACCGTCCGAAGTCGAAGATGCGTTGCCAGGCCGTGACGGAGGAGGGTTTCACCCATGCGCAGACAGTCAGGGCCTGCATGTCGGCCACATGGTAGGGAAGGGCGATGTAGTCCTTCGTGCCGTCGAACACCGCACCGGCATGGATGTCGTTGGCCGCGAACGTGACACCGGTCGAGACAGCATGAAGTGCATTCTCGCTGTAGTCGTTAAGGTTATCGCGCAGGTGCCACTCTCCGATGAGGTCCTCCGTGGCGGTAGTGGCAGCCGAAACGTCTCCGGAAGGCTCACTGAGATTCCAGGCCTGGTCGACGGCGCGCAGCCGATAGCGGTACGTACGGCCTTTGGCACAGTAATTGTCAATGAACGAAGTTCCCTTGACTTGCCGGCCCAAGGTTTCCCAAATGCCTGCCTCTTCGTTGTAACGGTAGACCATGTACCCCAGCAGGTCGGATTCTGTATTCTCTGTCCACGAGAGTTTGATACTGCCACTCTCTTCCATCACCTGCAGGCCCGTAGGTGCATCGGGTACGTCATCTTCCACCGTTGCGTCGGCAGGAACAAACCGCCACAACTGGCGGTCACTGCCAGTGCGTGCCCACTGCACCACACCTGTGGTGTTTGCGTCAGAATTGTTGGAACTGCCCTCGAGCGAAAGGCCGCTATCGTAATTTGTGATGACATAGTAGCCATCGCCCTTGTAGTGCAGGTGCCAGCGTTCACACTCGTTGCCGTTTCCCGCATAGAGCAATACACGCGCACCGTTGCTGGCCGCATATTTCAGTCCGTCGAGGTAGTAGTTGCTGTTCTTGGCTGCGCGAATGTTGACGTGGGCGAAATCAGAGGCATCCCGTGGCGCGATGGGCTCCACCAGCCACGTCTGATAGGCCGTACCCGACTCATCCGCCTGTGTGATGTTGCCGTTGTTGGCCAGGTTCGAGGCAGTCAACAGTTTTCCCGTGGCCTTGTTGACAATTTTGAACCTACCGTTGAGCGGACCTACCGGTACATCCTCTCCCTGCGTAATCTCAATCACATACTCCGAATTGGTTTGGCCATTCTGATAACCCGTACCTCCAGGCGTGGCTTTTGTATAGTCGTAATAAGGGCCATAGCCGTCGAAGTAGGCCAGTCGGTCCTGTGAGACAAAAGAAAAAGCCGACTCCACGGCCTGACGCTCGGAAGTGCCCAGGAATGCCTCGACAAGCGGCTCCGACTGGCGGCGGAAGACTGCCGCCGATGTCCATGCACCGCGGTTCTCAGCATATCCGATGCGGGCACCGTCGTTCGAGGCACGCCCCAGTTCGGCACGTGTATAACTACCGAAATCCGACCACCAGATTCCGTCGCTCATTCCGTAGTTCATACCGATGAGGGCGTCGTTGATGTTGTGAAGTTCGTCGCCAGCCGACCGCTTACCCGCCGACTGCACAGCGGCATAGAATCGGGCAAAGTTGTCGAACGAGCCGGCCAACTGATGGGTGTTGCCAATCTGTATCGCACTGCTCATCGTACTCCACCACGAGGCCGCATAGTCAGGATTCAATGTACTCGGGCCAGCCACGTCGATGCTCTTCAACACCTCATGCTGACGCATCTGACGCGCCACGGTTGCCATCTCTGCTGCACCAGGCGCATTGTTCGGGCCGTAATCTGGTTCGTTGAAAGGCGAGATGGCTGTCACCACATAGCCCTTTCCCTGTAAATACGTCACCGCCAGCGCAATGTCGTTGATAAACGCTGTGCGCATGGAAGTCTGCCAGGATTGCCCACTGGCATTGCCTGCCAACAAGTACAACTCCTTCACGCCCGACTTCTTGAGCCAACTGAGTTGCAGGTCGAGCCGTTCCGTCTGCTCGGTGCTCAGTGCCGTATTGTTGCCGGAAGTTCGCGGGTCGATTGTCACACGTCCTAAGGAGGCACATTCCTGCATGTGATTTGTGGCACGCAGTGGCCACCAGTCCCATAGCCAGGCTGTGTCGATGCCCCAACGCACAGGCTGTTGCACGCCTTCGGCACTGATGTCGAAAGGTACGAGGTTACCTTTCTCTTGTGCCACGAGTGCGTCGCTTGCCGCAGCCGACTGTGCTCGCGAAATGGTTGCACTCGTGACGGGAATCAGCAGCACAAAAGTTGCCATCCATCTCTTGCAATTCATAAATACAGAAAAAATTTTCATGTTATCAAAGGGGTGTTAAGTTGAATATTATTGCTTCTTGGCTGGAGTAAAAAGGAAAACCTGGTCGAGTGTCACACCGCGTGAGAGTGCACGGATTTCAAGGCGGTGTTGTGTCTTGTCACAGGCAATGGGCAGGTGAACTTTGCGAATAGCCTGGCTGCGCAGCACGTTCTGTTTCCATTCCTCGCTGCGGCCATAGGTGGTGTAGTCGAGTGTGTCGGAAATGTGGCCGTCCAGCACTACCTGCACTGCGATGTTGGTGCTCTGTTGCGGATGGACTGGGAGCAGGTGCAATTCTGTCTCAACTTCCGATTCCTTCGTGGATGAGAGGGGGGAAGGTTTGGAGAGAGTGAAGTCGAAACGGAGGCTTTCTCCCTTTGGAATTTCGACACACCCTCCTTCGTAGCCGAGCAGTGGCCAGCGACGCAGTTGCTGCCCTGTACCTTGTGCGGCATTGAACCGCGCGAGTGTGTCGCGTTCCTGCTGAAGGGGAGCCGACTGCGATGTGCTGTCGATGCGGTCGAAGACGGTGCGTTGGCGTGGAGCAGCGTCCATGATGCCCATCCACTTTCCTTGGTTGTGGAAGCCTTGGTTGTATTGTCTTGTCAGTGTTGCAATGCTGTCATAGGCCTGCCAGGAGTCGGTCCATGGGGCGAGGTTGTGGCGTGCTTTCTGTGCGAGCAAGATTTTTTTGTTCATTTCTGCGCAGGCCTGCACGGGATATTTCACGAGTTGGTAGAAGGCGTCCTGTCGGTCGGTGGTCAGTTGTGGCCAGATGGCTTCGATAGCCTTCTCCAGTCGTTCGTAGGCTGCCAGACGGCTGTTCATCTGCTGTAGTGTCCAAGGCAGGTCGCGCACGGTGTTCCAATATTTGCGATTGGCCTCTTCGGTGCGTGTGCCACCGAGAAATTCGGGCTTGCAAATATAGGCCAGCCGATAGTAGTCGAGCAGGAGGGGAAGTACCTGCCGGGCAATTCCTGTTCCAAATTCCCGTTCGAGGAAACGTCTGAGGTGGGTGGTGTAGTCGGAAGTGTGGGCGGTTTCGGCCTGTCCCTTGGCTATGCCTCCGTCCCAGGCCAAGTCCATGAAGAGTTCGATTTGGTATTCGGCAGGCTTGATGTCGCCCACGTTGAGAATCCAGATTTTGCGCACGTCGTTCTCGTAGGCTGTGAGCATTTGCTGGAGCAGCAGGGCAGGTGAGAATGTGCCCAGCCAGAGGTAGTCATGGGGCCGTCCCCAGTAACTCACGTGATAGTAGACTCCGTTGCCGCCCTTGCGTGCCCGTTCTTTGGCTGTCGGCATGTGATGGATGTAGCCATAGTTGTCGTCGCACCACATGAGGGTGACGTCTTCCGGCACACTGAGGCCGGCGTTGTAGATGTCCAGCACTTCCTTGTAGGGGATGAACACTTGTGGCACCTGTGTGATGTCGGGATTGACATGGCGCATGAGCATGTTGCGCTGGTCAACGAATACGCGTTCGAGGACAGCCTTCTGTTCGGCCACGGTCTTTGCTCCCTGCATGGCTCCGTCGTGGATGCCGCGCATGCCGAGTGTGTAGAGGATGGGCTGTCCCGCTGTCTCACGTACGCGTGATTCCCAGAAGGTCTTCACGTTGTCGCTGTTGCTGAGGTAGTCGTACTCGCCTTGTCCCCTGACGCTCCATTCGCCGAAAACGTTGCAGGCCATGGGCTCGCAGTGGGACGTGCCGATATAGATGCCGTACTGTTGTGCCATCTCGCGGTTGCCGTCGGTCAGGAAGAAGGGACGGGTGCAGTCGTGCATGGCCGGCCAGAGGGTGTTGGCCCGCAGTCGTAGGAGCAATTCAAAGATGCGTGCGTGGGTTCGCGGTCCCACTTCGCCCTTCCACGTCGTGGGCTGTACTGCGTCGCGGGCCGTGGCCCAGGGTGTCAGTCCCCAGTCTTCGTCGTTGATGAAGATGCCGCGGAATTCGACGGCGGGTGCCTGGCGGTTCAGATAGCCTTTGGGCAGGGTGAAGTCGTTGCGTTGGCGGGGTGTGCAGTCGGCCCACCACTCCCACGGCGAGACACCGATGAGGCGGCTGATTTCGAGCAGTCCGTAGGCCAGTCCGTGGGCGTCGCTGCCCAGCAGCGAGAGGGTGCCGTCGGGCTGGACGGAGAGGCAGAAGGCCTCCTTGTGGCCTTCGAGTTGTGCCGGTTGTATGTCGCAGGTGATGTGCGGATGGCTTGGATGGGCCGTTGTGTTGGCCTGGACGAGCAGTGTGGCTTGCAACACGTTGTGTAGGTCTTGGCTCAGGATGGCTGTGGCTGTGGCGACGACGGGTGCCTGGCTTTTTGCGAAAGCGATGTCGACGGTGTCGTGCTGTTGGATGGTGAAGCGGTTGGCGTGCAGGGGCGTGGCCGTGCAGGTCAGCATGAGTGCCGTGGCGGCAAGTGTCTTAACGTTGCAGATGTTTTTTCCCATGTTGGATGTAGATGGATTGGGTGTTTTGCTGGTGGGGTTGTCCGGCTGGTCTTCCCGAGAGGTCGTAGGCCGGCTGTGCAGCAGTGCCGTCAGCGTGCTGTTGAATGCCTACGGCTTCGGGGTCTGGCTCGGGTTCTGGCTCGGGTTCGGGTTCGGGCTCGGGCTCCGGTTGGTCGGTACGGTCGATGTAGCGTCCCATCTCGCTGGCTGCCAAGAGGAAGGCACCGGTGCCGAAATCGGTCACGTTGCTGGGATAGAGGCGTGCCCCTTCGTTGGCTTCGGCGCCGATGGGCTGCATGTAGCCGACGGTCCAGTTGGGCTGGAGGGCGATTTGTGTGATGTAGTCCCAGGCGCGGTCGACTGTGGGCAGGTAGTCGTCGGCAGGCAGCAGGCCGTTGTTGATGCCCCAGAGCAGTGCGTAGGTGTAGAGACATGTGCCGCTGCTCTCGCGGCAAGTGGCGAAGAGGGGGTCGAGGAGGCTTTCGGTCCAGAAGCCCTCGTCGGTCTGGCAGGTGGCGATTGTGGCGCACATGTCGAGGTAGACGGAGCGGAAGTAGTCGTAGTGTTCCCAGTCGGTGGGTGTGGTGGCGAGCACTTTGGCCAGTCCTGCGACCACCCATCCGTCGCCTCGGCTCCAGAAGTCGGGCAGTCCGCGGGTGGTGGCGTGGTCGGGATAGACGTAGCGTGCGTCGCGGAAGAAGAGGTGGTTGTCTTCGTCGTACATGAGTTGGCGGGCATAGACGAAGCAGTCGTACATCTTCTGCAGGTATTTGGCGTCGCCTGTCAGCCGGTACATCTGGGGCATTACGGGCAGTGCCATGTAGAGTGCGTCGGCCCACCACCAGTAGTCGATGGTGTCGCTCTCGGCCATGTAGTCCATGACGAAGCGTGCACGGTCGGTCATGTAGTCGAACTCGGTGGCGTCGTCGGCTGTTCCGGCGTGAATCTGGTAGAGGTCGAGGTAGGTCTGGAAACAGCATTGCCAGTCGCCGAAGAGGGCGTAGTTGCTGCCTTCGCCGTAGGTGTATTTCCAGTTTCGTGGGTTGTCGCCGGTCGAGCCTTGCCAGTTGTTACGGTCGGCCCACTGCATGGAGAAGTCGAGGAATTCGCCGGCCACTGCTTCCTGGCCTTCACACTGGGCCAGGTAGTGGTAGGCTGCCATGTTGCCGGTGTGGTAGACGGCCCAGTTCCAGAAACTTTTCGTGTTCCAGCCCATGCGTTCCTGCCAGGTGCGGTTGACCTGGGTGATGAGGGTGACGATTCCGTCGTGGCTGCGCATGTCGAGTTGTTCGCGCGGGTCGACGACGATGACTTCCTCGCTCTCGCTGCTGAGTTGGCGGGTCTGCTGCCAGCGTTGAGCCACCTCGTCGGCAGTGAGTGCGCGGGTGAGGATGCAGAAGTTGTCGACGAAGGCGTTGTGCAGCACGGTGTTGCCGGTCCAGGCCGATTTGCCCAGGTAGTTGTAGTTGAGGCTGCCGGCCTGGGCGTACATCATGGCTGGCGAGATGTACTGCTCGCCGCCGAAGGGGTTGTTGCTGTACTGCTTCTCTGCCAGCACCTGTCCGTCGAGGTAGAGGGTCGAGGTGTTGTCGCGGTGCACGATGGCGATGTTGTGCCACAGCCCGGTCTCCATGCTGCTGTTGCTTTCCACGCGGTAGTTGCCGGTGCCGTAGCGCATGGTGTAGCCGAGGGCCCCGTTGCGCACGCGCATCATGACGTAGTTGGCTGGATTGCCGTTGGCCGACTGGGAGGAGAAGGTCCACAGAAAGTTGCCGTCGCTGCCGAGGCTGTTGTCCTTGGCGTCGGCCAGTACGTCGGCACAGATGCTGAAGTCGCCGTCGAGTTGTTCCACCACCTGGTTGCCTATCTCGCTGCCCAGGTTCATGTAGCCGTTCTCCACGCCCGTGTAGAGGGCATGGTTGCCGTCTGTCATCTCGACGATGCGTGCGTCGCCGCGCATCACGCCTGTGTAGGTGCCCGAGTCGTCGGCTGGTTGACCGCTCTCGAATGTGTAGTTGACGGCCACGTCCTGGCTCCATGCGGCAGTAGTGCAGGCCAGGCAGCAAGCCACGGACAGCAGTGAGATGGTTCGTGTCGTGTGTCTCATGTCTTCGGTGTTATTTGTTGGCAAAGATAACGAAAAAAACCGCAACGTCCATGCGGATGTTGCGGCTTTTCTTTTTGGGTGTGGCAATTTGCTTCCTTTATTTACGCAGACCGAGCGCCTTGATGAGGGCACGATAGCGTTCGATGTCCTTACGCTTGAGGTAAGAGAGCAGCCGACGACGCTGGCCTACGAGGTGTACCAGTGCACGGTTGGTGCTGTGGTCCTTGTGGTTGGCCTTCATGTGCTGGGTCAAGTGATTGATGCGATAGGTGAACAATGCAACCTGGCTTTCGCAGGAGCCGGTGTCGGTGGCCGACTGACCGTACTTGCTGAAGATTTCCTGCTTGGTGGCTGAATCTAAGTACATAAGAATGAAAAAATTAAATGGGTTGATAAAATAGTTTGATTACACCTTGCGACCGTCGTCACGGCATGTTAATCCGAAGATTTTCCCGCAAAGCGGCTGCAAAGGTACGCAAAAAATCGGAAAGGCCAAAGGGAAACGAAGAAAAAAATGATTCTCCACGCGCGCACGATGCCTTATTTATATTGTGCATGCGCGTCGTACGTGCACGCGCGCGCATGAATAGGCGAAAAATGACTGTCCTACAGGCGAAAACGGACTGTCCTATGCCGGAAACCTGGGGAATCTGCACTCCAAAGTTATTTTCAAGCACAATGAAAGTATAAATCAAACGTATGATTTATATAAATCTAACGTATGATTTATACAAATCAAAGCCATGATTTATATAAATCATATATTTGATTTATACTTTCCTCTACAGAGGAGTGAACTTTCGACTGTGAATCCGGCAACTTTCGAGTGCGGATTTCATGTCTTTCCTCCATTTTTTCAGTTTCCACTTTATTACTTTTCAATTTTGAGGTTTCAATTTTCAATTTATTACTCGTAACTTTGCACCTGGAATTTTAATTTTTTAAGGTAAATGGTACAAGACATTAGGAACATTGCGATTATTGCGCATGTGGACCACGGGAAGACGACACTCGTGGACAAGATGCTGCTCGCGGGCAACCTGTTTCGCGAGAACCAGCAGACGGGCGAACTGATGCTGGACAACAACGAGTTGGAACGCGAACGCGGAATAACGATATTGTCGAAGAACGTGAGTATCAACTATAAGGGTGTGAAAATCAACGTGATTGACACGCCGGGACACAGCGACTTCGGTGGCGAGGTCGAGCGTGTGCTGAACATGGCCGACGGCTGCATCCTGCTGGTCGACGCCTTCGAGGGCCCGATGCCGCAGACGCGCTTCGTGCTGCAGAAAGCACTGGAAATCGGACTGAAGCCCGTGGTCGTCGTCAACAAGGTGGACAAACCGAACTGCCGTCCCGAGGAGGTCTACGAAATGGTGTTCGACCTGATGTACAACCTCGACGCCACGGAAGAACAGTTGGACTTCCCCGTGGTCTATGGCTCGGCCAAGCAGGGATGGATGGGTCCCGACTGGAAGTCGCCCACAAGCGACATCACCTACCTGCTCGACGTGATTCTCGACGTCATCCCCGCTCCCGGGCGGCTGGAAGGCTCGCCCCAGATGCTCATCACTTCGCTCGACTACTCGACCTACACCGGACGCATTGCCGTGGGACGCGTCCACCGAGGCACCTTGCGCTCGGGCATGAACGTGACCATCAGCCACCGCGACGGGACGCAGGAAAAGACGAAAATCAAGGAACTGCACACGTTCGAGGGCATGGGACACCGCAGCACGACCGAGGTGGGCAGCGGCGACATCTGCGCCGTCATAGGCCTGTCGAACTTTGAAATTGGCGACACCATCTGCGATGCCGAGACGCCCGAGGCCCTGCCTACCATCTCCATCGACGAGCCCACCATGTCCATGCTCTTCACCATTAACAACTCGCCCTTCTTCGGCAAGGAAGGAAGATTCTGCACCAGCAGACACATCGGAGAACGACTGGCCAAGGAACTCGAGAAAAACCTGGCCCTGCGCGTTGAGCAGCGCGAAGGCACCACCGACGAATGGATCGTGAGCGGGCGCGGCGTGCTCCACCTGAGCGTGCTGGTCGAGACCATGCGACGCGAGGGATACGAGTTGCAGGTGGGACAGCCACAGGTCATCTTCAAGGAAATAGACGGACGACGCTGCGAACCGGTGGAGGAACTGACCATCAACGTGCCCACCGACTTCTCGTCGAAGATGATAGACATGGTGACCCGACGCAAGGGCGAGATGCTCTCCATGGAAGCACAGGGCGACCGCGTGAACATAGAGTTCGAAATCCCATCGCGAGGCATCATCGGACTGCGCACCAACGTGCTCACCGCCAGCCAGGGCGAAGCCATCATGGCCCACCGCTTCAAGAACTACCAGCCCTACAAGGGCGACATGACACGCCGCACCAACGGCTCGATGATTTCGATGGACACCGGCACCGCCGTGGCCTACGCCATCGACCACCTCCAGGACCGAGGCAGATTCTTCATCTTCCCACAGGAACAAGTCTATGCAGGCCAGGTGGTCGGCGAGCACGTACACGACAACGACCTGGTCATCAACGTGACCAAGACCAAGCAACTCACCAACGTCCGCGCATCAGGCACCGACGAGAAGGCACACATCATCCCGCCCCTCCAACTTTCACTCGAGGAAATGCTTGAGTACATCAAGGAAGATGAATACGTGGAGGTGACACCCAAGTCGATGAGAATGCGCAAAATCATTCTCGACCACCTGGAACGCAAGCGGGCCAACCGAGACGAATAAAATGAAGCGTCCGAGCGTGCCAAAATAACGAAAACAGCAACGGCGATGGCATCAAGTTTGCGAAACAATGATTATCTTTGCAGCCGAAATATTTATTGGGATGTTCTATAAATTAAG
>FLNU01000579.1_pt1 | contig 19774 bp, 10 predicted proteins | sample 1140361 | NCBI WGS metagenome assembly FLNU01 (sample SAMEA3878206, study PRJEB12797) | bioreactor metagenome | biome: Moose rumen | place: Sweden | collected 2011-10 | reverse complement strand
GGTGAAGCAAGAGACGATTTACAACCTGCAGGGCCAGCGGCTTGCTGCACCGCAAAAGGGTCTGAACATTATCGGCGGAAAGAAGGTGCTGGAGAGGTGAGGAAGTTTGAAATTTAGGGTTACTGAACGACAAACTCAGATTACACTGTTTTTTTGAGAAAGAAATTTAGAGGAATTATTTAATACCCTTTGGATAGGGAATTATTTTAATTTCTCTGAATTTCTTTTTTATGTTGTTTGTTTTTTGATTTCCCTGAATTTCTTTCTGGATAATGTTTGTTTTGTGATTGTTTTTGCTGAAAGGGGCAAATTTCACATTTTTTAGATTAAAATTTGTTTTATAATCATAATTTTCGTTTCTTTGCATACCTTATAAAGGTGTGTCCGTACGGGTGTTTGCCTGTGTGCGGACACATGCTGGGTACATTAGACTAACAGAGTGACACCAAAGATAACACCAATAAGAGAGCAAGAATGAAACTACTTGTGTCCTCCCGACGGGGATGGGCACGGCTCTGGAGACCACAGTGCAGGCTGGGGTAGGGGGTAGTCGAAAGCCGACTCAAATACATTAAATTTATCTATACTATTATTATGTTGTACAACTTCAAGAGAAAAAAAGTTTGCCGACACCTTCTGGCAGGAGGTGCCGTATGCTTGGCAGGACTTGCTCTTTTCTCTTGTTCCGACACGTATGACCTGGATGAGGAACAGCCTTCGGGACTGAATTCAATCTATGGCTACATGAAGGACAAGGGGAACTACAAGAATTTCCTGCGGCTGATTGATGATCTTGGACAGAGCGAAGTCCTCTCGAGGACGGGTAGTAAGACTGTGTTTATCGCAGACGACGATGCTTTTGCCGAGTTCTTCAAAACAAATGAGTGGGGTGTCTCCAGTTATGATGGGCTGAGCCTGTCTCAGAAGACACTGCTGTTGAACTCTGCAATGATTGACAACCCGTACTCTACGAGTATGTTGTCGACTGCCCAGACTCCTGTGAAGGGTAAGGTGTGCCGCCGCTCGTCGTCGAACACTCCCTATGACTCGGTGGAAGTGGTCAGCGTCTTCTCAGACGAGATTCCTCAGTTCAACGACCGTTGGACGGTGCTGCAGAACGTGCCGAGCAGAAACAACGAGATTGTCCTGTTCAAGGACAACAATCCCGCGCCGATGATTCACTTCACTCCGCAGTTCGTCACGACTGCCCAGATGGAGAGTACGGACGTTGACTTCCTGTACAATGACCCTGACGGCACTCGCCAGTCGGACGACACGTATGTTAACAACGCGAAAATCCGTCACAGCCAGTTCTGTACGAACGGTTTCGTTCACGAGGTCGACCGTGTGATTACTCCACTGGACAACATGGCTGAAATCATCCGCAAGCAGTCAGACCTGTCTATCTTCAGCCGCATCCTGGAGCGTTTCTCGGCTCCGGCTTTCGACAACACGCTCACGCAGGCCTACAACATCAATACGGGCGAGAGTGTGGCAGACGTGGACTCTGTGTTCATCAAACGCTACTTCTCGAAGCGTTCGGCCGGTTCGTCGGCCACCCAATCCGTGGCTTTCGACAAGGACAAAGACGAACAGCCGTTCGAGGGTGAACTGAGTTTTGACCCGGGTTGGAACACCTACGTGACGGAAGGAACGGGCGAGCGCCAGCCCATGATGGAAGACATGGCCGTGATGATTGTTCCGTCGAACGCCGCTTTGGAAGACTGGTGGAACAACAAGGGTGGTGCCGTCATCAAGGACCAGTTCGGCAGTTGGGACAACACGCCGAGCAAGGTGCTCGACGACCTCATCAACGTGGGTATGTTGAATTCCTTGACACAGAGTGTTCCCAGCCGTTTCGCCACAGTGCTTGACAAAAACAGCAACACACCGCTCGGCATTACGCGCGACAAGGTGGACCGAGTGCTGCTGGGTTGCAACGGTGCCGTGTACGTGACCAATGAGGTGCTGGCTCCGACAACATATTCTTCGGTGCTCTTCCCGACGGTCATCAACACAGACAACATGAGCATTATCAACGATGTTATCGAAAACCGTGAGTATGGTGCCTACCTGAACTCCATGGTTTCGACCTATAGTTTCTTCATCCCGACCAACCAGGGTCTGATGACTTACATCGATCCTGTTTCGTTCGCACAGGAGAAGACCAAGATGTGGAAATTCCACTACGACGGAAGTAAGACCATCGGCAACCGCGTCTGGGCCAGCGTGTTTGAGTGCTCTTGGGACGGAACGCAGTGGGTACAGGGCGACTCCATCCGCGAGATTCGCCAGTCCATTGCCTCGACGGTCGACGCTGCTGCCACGAACCAGACTTTGGCCAACCGTCTTGAGGACATGCTGGATAACATCATCGGCCTGGAACAGGTACGTGCCGGCAAGACCTACTACATGACGAAGGGCAAGAACTACGTGAAAGTGGGCGGCACGGTGAACCAGGCTGGCAGCATGACTGCCTCCGGTACGCTGCAGGCCATCCAGGACACTCCGCTCAGGGTGGATGAAGTCTACCACATGACCAACGGCGAATCGTATGTGACGAACGGCGTGCTGATGGGCACCAGCCAGTCGACCGCCGACATCCTGGCTGGTCATGAGGACTTCTCCGAGTTCTTCAACATCCTGATTGCTTCGGGAGCCGTGGCAACGAGCGAAGGAGGTACGAATCCTAACCACTCATCTGTGTCGAAACTTGGAAACCTGGTTTCTGTTTCGAAGAATGTGAGTGGTGTCGACCAGACTTTCTCCATGCTCAACGCTCACCACTACACCGTCTTTGCACCGACCAACGAAGCCATGTATGCCGCATACGCACAGGGCATGAAGTCGATGGAAGACTTGGCTGCAGCCGAGGCCTACGACGAAGAGCAGGACCTGTTGCATGAAGACGACGCAAGTTGGGTGAAGTCGGATTCAGCCGACCACGTTCGCGAAATCATGCGCGACTTTGTGAAATATCACATTCAGAGTAACTCAATCTATCTTGACGAAGGCTTTGATTCGAACACAGTGAACGAGACCGTGAAAACCCGTCTGGAATACATGATTGACGATGAGACCGGCGAGATTGCCAAGTGGACGGACAACAACGGCAAGGAGTACTTTACGGTTATTGCCGGCAGCCCCTACCGTATCACCCTGCAGTCTGTCTCACCGACAGGCATGACCATCCGCGACGTCATGGGCAACGACGTGCATGTCGTTACCTCTGGCGGACTGTACAACCTGATGGGACGCGAATACTGGCTTGACAATATCAACCCGGAAAGTGCCACCGTAATCCTCAACTCGTCGAGTGTCGTCGTACATGCTGTTGACCGCGTCCTGCGCTACTCCGCAGACCAGTTCGGCTATGTACCGAAGCACATTGAGTCTGGCGAAAATGTTAAACGTCGTAAATAATCAGCCATGAAAAAATTCATATCAACCCTCATGCTATTTGTGTGCTTCTGCTCATTTGCCATGGCGCAGGCACCAAAGGCTGGCGATGTCATTTCGGGTAATATTTCGGACGAAATAGAGCCCCTGATGATGGTGAATGTGCTCGAGATTGATGCCAACAACCGTATCGTCGCCGCTGGCGTTACCGATATCAATGGTAACTTCTCTTTTAAGATTAAAGACCCAAAAGACCGCTTGCAGGTATCGTACGTAGGTTGCAAGACCGTTACGCTGCCGCTGAACAAGAAGTATTTCAAAATCGTGATGCAGAGCAACACCCAGATTCAGGAAGTGGTGGTGAAGGCCGTGAAGAAGACTCAGTCCTCCGGTCTTTCCATCCCTGTTACCGAAATCTCTGTTGCCCAACAGACCATCGACATGAAGGAATTTGAAGGCCTTGCCCTCACTTCGGTCGACGAGGCACTTCAAGGACGTATCGCAGGTCTCGACATCGTGGCCAACTCTGGTAACCTGGGTGCCGGTACAACCATGCGTCTGCGTGGTGTCAGCACCATCAATGGAGATGCCAACCCACTCATCGTCGTGAACGGTAACGTGTGGACGAACGATGCCAACGCAGATTTCGACTACACCAATGCCAACGAAGAAAAATTCGCCGAACTGCTGAACGTGAACCCTGAGGATATTCAGGAAATTTCCGTGCTCAAGGACGCTGCCGCCACCGCTATCTGGGGTTCGCAGGGTGCCAATGGTGTCATCGAAATCAAGACCAAGCGTGGACAACGTGGTAAGACCAAGGTACAGTACAGTTACCGTTTCACCGGTACTTGGCAGCCAGAAAGTTACAAACTGCTCAATGGTGACGAATACACGATGTACCTGAAAGAGGCCTTCTTCAATCCAGAACTGAACCCGTCATACGGCGACAGAGGCTCGACAAAGTATATTCCGGAAATCGACTACAACCGTAACTTCACCGAATATAACCAGTTCAACAACAACACGGACTGGATGGATGCCGTGAAGCAGTTTGGCCAGCAGCACCAGCACTTCGTATCTCTGACAGGTGGTGGTGAACGTGCCAACTTCCGTATTTCCGGCGGTTATGACAACCAGTCGGGTTCTATCATCAAGCAGCACCTCGACCGTTTCACAACGCGTGTGGCTTTGGACTACTTCGTAAGTAACCGTATCACGGTGCGTACGAACTTCGACCTCACCTACACAAAGAACCAGAAGAACTACCGCTATGGCGGCTCAGACCTTCTGGCTATCTCCTACCGTAAGATGCCTAACCTGGCCATCTATGAAGAAGATGAGAACGATGTCGCCTCCGACCGTTTCTACACCATGAACCGCTACGTGCGCCTGCCTTATGCAGCCGCTTCCGATCTCTTGAGCGAGCAGTACGGATTGCCCAACCCAGTGGCCGTGGCATACAAGGCTAAGGACGACGAGAAAACCGTGAAACTGTCTCCGGAATTCATCTTGAAATATGACATTCTCGGAACTGAGGACGCAACGACCAAACTGACCTACGAAGGACAGGTTATCTTTGACATCTACAGTCTGGACGACAACACGTTCTTCCCGGGTTCGCTGCTTTCCTCGAACTGGAGTGACGGTACTTACAATGCTGCGTCGACCCGTTCGTACAAGAGTAATGCACTCTCAACACGTCACACCCTGACGTTTGCCCCTCACTTCAACAATGAAAACCACTCTGTCCTGATGATGCTCCGCTCGCAGTACAACACGGGTAGTTCTTCAGAACAGAACTATGCAACCAAGTGGTTGCCGACCAGCGACATCACTTCAGCCCTCGGTGGAGGATCCCCCACGGGATTCGGAACCGGTGCAGGTGAATGGCGCAGTGTCTATCTTCTCTATCAACTCCACTATGCTTACAAGGGTAAGTACATCTTCGATGCAACCATCCGCCGAGACGGTTCCACTAAGTTCGGTCCTGATCAGCGCTGGGGTAACTTCCCAGGTATATCGGGCCGTTGGAACGTCAGCGATGAGCCGTTCATGGAAAAGGTGAAGTGGATTAACATGCTGTCCATCCGTCCAGGCTGGGGTATCGTAGGTCGTCAGCCAGGTGCTGAATACCTGTTCTATTCGAAGTACAACAATGGCGGGAACTACATGAACGAGTCGTCTGTGATTCCGAGCAACATCCGTATGGGTGGCCTGCGTTGGGAGAAGAAAGAAACATGGAACCTCGGTTTCGACTTTGGATTCTTCAACAACATGATTTCCGGAGACCTCTCTATCTATACACAGAAGACCACAGACCTGCTGAATTCCGGTTATGCCATTCCTTCGTCTTCCGGTTATAGTTCACTGGCCAACAAGAACATCGGTTCGATGCGCAACAATGGTTGGGAATTCAACATCAACGGAAACCAGGTTATCAAGAAAGGCAAGTTCTCGATGGACTTCAACGTTACGTTTGCCAACAACCGCAACGAAATCCTCAAGATGGACCAGACCGTGCTGGACGTGATGAATGCAGAATTCAACTATACCAACGGTACTTACCTGTCGCGCGTACAGTTGCACAACCCGCTGGGCGCCATTTACGGATTCCGCTACAAGGGCGTGTACCAGTATTCAGACTACACGAAGGATGAAAACGGACGCTACATAGACGTGGAAATTCCTGGCGTGAGCGGACCAAACTCACCCTACGCTCGTGATGAGGATGGTAATATCATCCTCAACTCGAAGGGCAATCCCAAGAAGATGTGGTTCGACTACTCTGGAACCCACTACGACTTCCGCGGCGGAGATGCCATTTATGAGGATATCAACCACGACGGACAAATCAACGAACTTGACATCGTTTACCTCGGTTCGTCACTGCCAAAGATGACAGGTGGTTTCGGCTTCAAGTTCCATTATGACCGTTGGACGCTGAACATTCAGTTCAACTATCGTTACGGTAACAAGGTTATCAACTATGCCCGCATGGGATTGGAGAACATGGCTGTCAGCGACAACCAAAGCCGTTCCGTCAACTGGCGCTGGCACAATGAAGGTGACAACTTCACCAACATCCTGCCACGTGCTTCAATCGTGAAGGACCAGAAGACTGAAAACATCGCGTTCAACTACTTGGGCTCCGACCGGTTCGTTGAGGATGCTTCCTTCCTGCGTCTCAACTATGCAAACCTCGCTTACTCATTCAATCCGAAACTGTTGAAGCAGTGGGGACTGAGCCAGTTGAGTTTCTATCTTACCGTGAACAACGTGTTCTGTCTCACCAAATACTCAGGTGCTGACCCGGAAATCGTACAGGCCGGTTTCTCACCTGCAGGTGACACCTCAAGAACACCTCGCTCGAAGTCATTCACCCTGGGTGCGACCATAGCATTCTAAAAGTTTTTTACAGTTATGAAACAAATGAAGAATATTATAAAATCTGTCGGCATGGCAGCATTGGTCGGTGTGGCTGTAACAGCCTGCGACCTTGAAATGTTGCCATTAAACGAAGTCGTTCTGGAAAGTTACTGGAAAGACAAGAACGACGTGGAGAACGTTCTTCGCTCCTGCTACGTTGGTATGCAAGAAGGTGGCTGGGTGACCAAGGCAATCGTTTGGGGAGAAGTTCGTTCCGACAATATCAGTGTTGGCGAAGTGGATGTCCCACAGTACCTGCGTGACATCATCAAAGGAAACCTGAAACAGACTAACTCAGCCTGCGATTGGGGCCCAATGTACTCAGTGATTAATCGTTGTAACACTGTCATCTACTATGCTCCAAAAGTGGCAGAGGAGGATCCGAACTTCACACCTTCCGACCTGGCTATCACATTGGCTGAGGCTAAGGCCATCCGTGCACTCAACTATTTCTACCTGATTCGCACATTCAACCATGTTCCTTTTACATTCGAGCCGTCGATTGACGACCAGCAGGTCTATCAGATCCCAGCATCTCGTCATGAGGTCATTCTTGACTCGCTCATCATGGACATAGAATCTTGTAAGGATGACCCACTACGTCGTTATACATCCATCACAACAGATCCGAATTACAAGAAGAACACTGGTCGCATTACCCGTGTGGCCATGTACGCACTTCTTGCTGATATGTATCTCTGGCGTGCCTCTGATGCAAAGTTGGATGCAGGACGTCAGCAGCAGTATTATCGTCGTGCCATCGAATGCTGTGACTACATCATGCAGTACAAGAAACAAGAGTACAAGGAAGATGCAGACGGAACACTCAACCGAAAGATGGACACTTACGTGTTGCAGAACTATGACTATCCTTTGCTGGCCGAGCAGAGTGCGACAGGTGGCGTAAGTGGAGGTCCTGCTGCATACAATGCAATTTTTGGTACAGGAAACTCTTGGGAAGGCCTTTTTGAAATCACCTATGGAGACGGTGACAGTGACTTGAAAAATACGGACGTCGCCTACACCTACGGTGGATACAATAACGAAAAGCCTGAGAAGTATGTTCAGTACACTGCTGCCAGCAAGGAAGCATTGATGCCAATGCCTTTGACAGCGGCTGCAAAGACTTATAATGATAAGGAACTCTTCTCTGTAACCACAGACTATCGTTCTTTGACGGGTTTCCAATATTCCGAAAGCGGTTCATTCCCGATTTTGAAATATGTGACAAGACAGTTCTATGGCAATCAATCTTCATTTGGTACTGCCACAAGTACCGACTGGTCACAGGCTACAAACTCGGCTAAGAACATCGTGCGTTCTGCCTATATAATGAACACTGAAAACTGGATTGTCTATCGCCTTTCAGACATTCTGTTGATGAGAGCAGAGGCTGAAATCCAGTTGGCAGGCATGCTTAATCCTGCTGTGGAAATAGACAATTCAGCGGCAGACACTAAAATTGCCTCTGAAGGCAATGTCCTACAGACACCGGAAGAGTTGTATCAGGATGCTTTCAACTTGATTTCAGCAGTCTATATGCGTTCGAATCCAGATGCACAGAAGGGTGGAGCAGAAAGTTTCCGCCCGAAGTTGATGGATTACACGAAGTATGATGATTTTGTAACATTGTTGGAAAACGAACGTCATCGCGAACTGCTGTTCGAAGGGAAGCGCTACTACGACTTGGTACGTCGCGCCCGTCGTGAAGGCAATACCACGCATTTCGCGTCGGCTGTCAGCAGCAAGTTTGGACAGGCTTCAAAGATGGTGCTCATTCAAATGGCCAAAATGGACTTCATGTACATGCCATACGCAGAAGCGCAGTTGAAGGTGAATCCGAATTTGCGCTACGATGAGACAAGTCGCCAGAATCCCGCTTATCCGGATGAGAAAGAGACAACACAGAATTAAAGAATTGACGACTATGAAAGCGAATATGAAACATAAATTTTTAGCAGTCATTGTTTTCTTGGCATCTGCGGCTCAAGTTGCTTTTGTCAGTTGTAATGATGACCCGGGCATAGAGAACCGTTTCACAACGGTGAAGAAATATGCTTCAGACTTCCTTTTGGAAGATGAAAAGTTTAGTGAATTTGCACAAATTGTTCAGCGTGCAAACATGATGGGTTTGTTGGGTACGTATGGCTCACCAGGCTACACGGTGTTTGCACCGACAAATGATGCAATAGATAAATATCTGCACGGACGTGGATTGACATCCGTCGACCAACTTTCGCAGCAGGATTGTGATACGATAACGTTCAACCACATCATGGAGAACGAATATTTCACAATGGATCACAGCGAGGGACCTTATCCTACACCTAACATGTTGGATCGTTTCCTTTCAATTGTCTGTGATTCGGATACAGTTTCAGTTCCTGGTGAAGTGAACTTGTCCATCATGGTGAACCGTGTTCCCTTGATTGCCTGGGACGACTCAGTCCAGAACGGTGTTGTTCACACACTTGGCGGAGTTATTGGAACCAACAACTCCATGTTGCCCGACCTGTTGGCAGAAGACTCACTGGTATCTCTCTTCTCAGAGGCTCTTGAGGCTACTCACTTGAGCGATTCTCTGCAGCGCTACATCGATGAGACTTACACGGTAGGCAATGACTCGATTGACTGGACCAATCCCAATCTGGTTGTTTCTACTGCTACGGAGTATGACAATGTCGCTTATATGGAGCATCGCTATTTCAAGTACACTGCATTTGTTCCACGCAACAGCGTGTTTGAAGAATATGGCGTCACTGATTTGGAGAGCATGAAGGCTTTGGCTAAACAAATCTATGATCCTGTTTATCCAGAAGATGCCGATGTGACAGACCTTACCGACCGTCGCAATTCTTTGAACCGCTTCATCTCTTATCACCTGCTCGATTTCCAAGGTCAGTATTATGGATTGACTTGCGTCGACGGTGATGGCAGCACAGGTTTGATAAACATGTTCAACCGTCGTAAGAAGGACATTGAAGACTGGTACGCCACGATGATGCCACATTCCATCATTAAGTGTTCATTCCCGAATGGTTCTGAGGCTGGCCTGTATATCAACCGTCGTGGTATTCAGAGTCGTAAAGACTATTATGGAAAGAAAATCCGTGGTGCACGCGTACTGCCAGCCAGCGAGATGAATGTAGAAACACAGATTGCCTTGAACGGTATCTACCACTACATTGACGACATTCTGTTCTATGGCGTTTGCACGACCAAGAATGGCGAAACCATCAACACACAGGAGGATGTATTTAGCGAGCGCATCCGTTGCGACGCATCAACATTGTCTCCAGACTTCTTGACCAGCGGTGCCCGTGGTCATCACACTCTCTACACCAATATTGCCGGTGGTAAATATGGTCAGTGGGACAACAATGCCACGATAGCCAACAAGGAAACTTGCTTAGGTTTCAAGGCTGGTTCGGCAAAGAATTTCTACTACACCGATGCAACTCACGTTCACGTTCGTCCTCGCGTGTTGACTTTCTGGTCGTTTGAAGGAGACGAAGTAACGGTGAAAGGTAATTTCGACTTGACTGTTAAATTGCCACCGGTTCCGGCTGGACAATGGGAGGTTCGTTTCTTCACATGCGTTGGCTTCACATCTCGTGGTATTGTGCAGTTCTATCTTGACGATGTGCCACAAGGCATTCCTTTCGACATGCGTCCTGAAGGTGAAAGTTCAAAAATCGGTTGGAAATCTGATGCAAGTTTGGGCGACGAAGAGCAAATCGCAGCCTTTGACAAGCAGTTCCACTACAGAGGATGGATGAAAGGCCCGTCCAGCACGGGTACAGCCAGTGATAATACTGGAACGAACTACGGTACTCCATTCCGTGAATTGCAGCGGAACCTGAGACACGTTGTGGGTATCATCAATTCGGATGGAAAGACCGACCACTACCTGCGCTTACAGCAGAAGTTAGATTCTCCGAAGAATGAGATGAACTTCGATTTCATCGAACTCTGTCCATTCAATGTCTACTCAAATCCAGACCTTCCTGAAGATAGGTTGTAATCATTATGTAAAAACTCAAGAGATATGAATAATAAGATAAAAAACACATTTCGAATTGGAGCAATGGCAGTTGCAGGGCTACTTGCCTTTGCCTCCTGTTCCGATACGTGGGAAGAGCACTATGATACAGCCGCAGGTCTGACTTATTCAGGCTCTACCATGGGTTATATCCTGAGCCAGCCCAATCTCAGCGATTTTGCAGAGATTCTTAAGGCCACAGGGTATGATAAGGAATTGAATGCTTCCCAGGTGCTTACGATTCTGGTGCCGGAGAATGGTACTTTTGACAAGCAAAGTTACCTTGATTTAATCAGTGCTGGTAAAAAGCAGCAGGTGATTGACCGTTTCATTAAGAACCATGTACTGCGTTACAATATCTCCCTTGGTGCCGAGAAGCAGTCGTTGGCTTTATTGAACGAGAAGCGGGTCGAGATTGGCAGTCTTGCAGACAAGACCATAGACAAAGCCAATGTCATTGCTTCAAACATTGCTTGTAAGAATGGTGTCATCCAGGTGCTTGACAATTCTCTGCCTTATGCAGCCAACTTGTTTGAGCAGATAGAATTTGAATATGAAGAATATGTAGCCCGTACAGGCGAGGAAAAAGTACCTTCCCTGTATAAATTCCTGAAGACTTTCGATGCCGACTCTCTCGATGAGAGCCGCAGTGTGAGTCGTGGAAACGATGCAGATGGCAATACGGTATATGTCGATTCTGTCATGATTCGCTACAACCGTGCCTTGGCTAACATGGGAGCCTATCTTTATCGAGAGGATTCTTTGTATTGGGCAATCTTGCCAAGCATGGATGCCTATGCTGAGCGATATAATCAATTGAAGAGTTATTTCAATTACAATATCTCCTTGAATTCCGACGAGCACGTTCGTGACTCCATTCAGGATTACATGGCCAATTATTACACAATGTCCGACTTGTTCTTTAACATGAACATGAACCAGCATGTGGAAGACTCGATTTTTGCCACATCCTACAATCGACTGGACTGGCAGTACAATGTCTTCTACAAGCCGCTGGAGTCTGATGGTCTTTTCTCTAAGACCACCCAAGAGATTGAGTGCAGTAATGGTAAGGTGTTCAAAATGGAAGAACTGCCATACACCATCTATAACAATGTGTTCAAGAAGATTACGGTCGAGGCTGAATACTCGTTCTACCTTGAGACAGGAAGCAATTGGACAAACTCCTCACGCACCTTGTTTTCAACTCGTAGTTTCAACAGCGACGATGTTTCGGGCTCAGGCTTCATGGACGTAAGGCCCGCTGGCTCGAGTGCCAACACATTGTTCTCCTATCAGATTCCCAACAACCTTTCTGGAACTTACGACATCTATGTGAAGATGTTGCCGCTCACCTATTTGCAGGATGAGTCTGTCAAAATTCTTCCGTCTCAGTTCCGTGTTAGTTTGTATGAGCGTGGTGACGACGGAAAGATTCCTGAAAACCGTGCCACCTATACATTCAGGAATCCTAAGGACGACAGTAGAAACTACAGCAACAGCGCCACTGAAATCGACAGTGTCTTGATTGGTTCCTATACCTTCAAGAATTGCTATTTGGATACCACTCCAGGTGTGCTATTGCAGTTTGAAAGTTATGTACCCTCCAACGCTCGCGATACATACACCCGTGAGATGCTGATTGACTGTATCATTCTTGTGCCTCATCAGGAGGATGAAGAAACAGAGGAAACTAACGACTAAATTCTGGTACAATGAAAAATATCAATTCATATACAAGCAACATGTTGCGGGTTTGCAAATTCGGACTCGCTGCTGCAATGTGCTTCATGGCCGGATTGCCAGCAATGGCACAAGAAGAGGCTGAGACGCAGGAAACTGTGGAACCAGTTGTCAAGAAAGAGACCAAGAAGCCAGAGAAAACTTATCCGATGGTTGAGATAAAGGGTAAAGTAACCGATGCAGCCACGGGCGAACCCCTCGCCGGTGTACAACTTAAGGCTTACAACAACTCTTACTATACCGCCATGACCGACGAGACAGGTACTTACATCATTAAAGTGCCGACTTTCGTTACTTCCATCGCGGCCAACCTTGAAGGATACAACCTTGTGCGCACCGCCATCAACGGGCGCAGCGAGAATGTCAACATCAAACTCTATTCCGACAAGTACACCACCGACTATGAAGGTCGTACGGTGGGAAGCAAGAAAGTCGGTATCGTAGATTTTGAGAAGACCACATCGCTGACGGCTGACGATGAAATCCATAATCGGCTTGGTGCCGACGTGCGCAGTATCTCACGTGGTGCGCTCAACGGATTGGGCTCAGTCATGTTCATCAATGGTCTCAACTCACTCAACTCGAACGCACAGCCTCTCATTGTGATTGACGGCGTCGTGTTCGACATGATGTATGACCAGAACATGATTCATACCGGCTACTTCAACAACCTGCTTGACGCCATCAACATGGATGACATTGAGACCATCGAGGTACTGAAGAACGGTACAGCCATCTATGGTGCCAAGGCTGCCAACGGAGTGATTGTCATCAGTACCAAGCGTAACAAGAGTATGGCTACGCGCATCGACTTTAATGCACAGTTTGGCATGGAATTCCTTCCCAAGACCATGGATGTAATGGATGCCGAGGAGTATCGCACCTATGCATCTCAGATGTTGCAGTCGACAGGTACCAAACTGTCCGACTTCAAGTTCCTGAGTAATGACCCCAACTACTATTATTATAATATGTATCATAATAGTACAGACTGGAAGGAAGAAGTCTACGATGAGGCTTTCTCGCAGAACTACAGCATCCATATCCAGGGAGGTGACGACGTCGCCAACTACAACCTATCTGTAGGTTTCCTTGATGCAGAGTCTACATTGAAGATGAACGACATGAACCGCTTTAATATCCGTTTCAATACTGATATCTCTCTGAACAAGTGGTTCAGCACCCGTTTCGACGCTTCCTATGCTAACATTACTCGCGACTTGCGCGATGCAGGACTCAAGTCCGACTACTCGCTTATGCCTATCGCGGCTACCAACTTCCTGTCATTGGCAAAGTCGCCATTCCTCAGCCCGTTTGCTTTCTCGACTGATGGAAATGTTTCCCACTTCCTCGACGATGCAGACGACTATTTGGCCGAGGTGCTGGGCACAAAGGCTTCATTGGCCAACCCACGAGCCATCCTCGAAAATGGTGAGGCCAAGAACAAGAACCACACCGACCTGACAATGATTAACATTGCCGTTGTTCCGAAGTGGCAACCCACTAAGGACTTCTCCATCACCGAGCGCTTCAGTTATACCATGCAGAGTTTCGACGAGTCTTATTTCACCCCCATCAAGGGTATGCCCATTTTCCAGCCACAAGGTGCAGGTACGACCGTCGAGCACACCAAGGAGTCTGTCTACACCAAGCACAACGCTGTCTTCAGCGACACACGTGCTGATTGGGCTTTGCCGCTGGGTGCCCACCGTGTAGACATCTTCGGCGGCGTCCGTTTCATGAACGACACCTATACGGCCTCCGACCTGCTCGGCTTCAACACGGGTAACGACAAGACACCAAACTCGCAGACAGGTATGTTGTACAAGACGACAGGAGGTGTCGACAATGCTTGGCGTTCGCTCACGTACTATGCCAATGCCGACTACAACTACAAAGAGAAGTACTACCTGCAAGGGTCCGTGGCCATGGAGACTTCGTCCCGATTTGGTAAGGAAGCCGATGCCGGTCTGAAACTCTTTGGCGTGAAATGGGGCTTCTTCCCATCCGTTCAGGGTTCTTGGGTCATCAGCAACGAAGACTGGTTCAAGCCTAACAACGGTGTAAACATGCTGAAGTTGAACGCAGGCTTTGAGTCGGTCGGCAACGATGCTATCGACAACAACGCAACTATCACCTACATGGCCGGTGGTGTTATGCTCAACCAGGGTGCCAGTTCCAGTGGTAGTAATCCTTACATTGCCCTGGCCAACATCGGTAACACCAAACTGCGCTGGGAAACCACCAACCGTTTCAATGCAGGCGTAGAAGGCAACTTCTTCAACAACCGCCTCAATCTGAAGTTAAACTACTTCAAGTCTTGGACCAACAACCTCATTACCCTGGGCACCTTGGCATATGTAGCAGGTCTTGAGAACTACTGGACCAACGACGGTAAACTGCAGAACGAAGGATTCGATGTTGCTTTCAACACCAAGGTAGTCAACACCAACAAGTTCAAGTTTGAACTTGGTGGAAGCGTTGGCCACTATAAGAACAAGATTACGCAACTGCCTGAGAATGTCAAGAGTTTCACGACTGACATGTATCACGGTACCATCATCTCCGAGGTGGGCAAGGCTGCAGGCCTGTTCTACGGCTATAAGACCGACGGTGTCCTTGCCTCGACTGCCGATGCACAGGCTGCCGGTCTCTATGTGACCGACGTGACAGGTGCCCGCACCTACTTCCAGGCTGGTGACATCAAGTTCGTCGACACCGACAACAACAACATCATCAACGAGGCCGACCGCGTAGTCATTGGCGATCCCAACCCCGACATTTACGGAAACATCCAGGCTGTCTTCCACTTCGGTAAGCACTGGACACTCGGTGCCCGCTTCAACTATTCGTTGGGCAACGACATCTACAACTACCAGCGTGCCATCCTGGAGTCTGGCTCTCAGTTCATGAACCAGACCACAGCCCTCAACCGTCGTTGGATGGCAGAAGGCCAGGTGACCGATATCCCACGCGTTGTCTATGGCGACCCCATGCAGAACAGTCGCTTCTCAGACCGCTGGATTGAAGACGGCAGTTACATCAAGTTGAAGAACGTGACGCTCAGTTACAACATCCCTATCCAGAACCAGTACATCCAAGGTCTGACGGTATGGGCAGCAGGCAGCAACCTCTTCACGCTTACGCGCTATCTTGGCAATGATCCCGAAGTGACGGCAGGCAACAGTGTCCTTGTGCAGGGCATCGATGCCGGCTACCTCACACCGGGACGTACCGTAACACTCGGAGTTAAGATTAACTTGTAATCCTAAAAAACATATTCAATCATGAAAATCAAGCATACAGTCAAAGCGGCATTGCTCTCCATCCTTCCCTTTGTGGGAGGACTGGGGGCAACCAGCCTCTTCACATCTTGTGAGGACATGTTTACAGCCGAGAACTCGCTCGTGACCACTGACCTCGCACCAAAGGATACGGTTTATCAGATGATGGGAATTATCAATGGCATGCAGAAAGTTGTCGACCAATCCATCATTCTCGGTGAACTTCGTTCCGACCTTGTGGACATCAATGAGCATACACCCATTCCTCTTCAGGAAGTAGCCAGTTGCAACATTGGTGTTGACAATGTCTACAACGACCCGACCGACTTCTATTCAGTCATCAACTCCTGCAACATCTATCTGGCCAATGTCGACTCCTTGCTCAGAAGTGCAGGAAAGCAATACTACGAGAAAGAAATCATTGCTGCCAAGTGCTTCCGTGCATGGTGCTATCTCGAACTGGCAAAAATCTACGGATCCGTGCCTTTCGTTACAGAGCCTGTGCTGACGGCCAACGCAGCCGAGCAGATTATTGCCGACCAGAGCAACCGCTACGACCTGGTACGCATCTGTGATTTCTTCATCAACGACCTGCTGCCACACGTCAAGGGCAACGACCGCAACAACGAGTTGCTTCCCAGTTACGTGTCCTCCAGTTATTTCATTCCCGTGCGCGTCATGCTCGGCGAACTCTACCTCTGGCGTGGCTCGTTCACTCAGAGCCAGAGTGACTTCGTCGACGCTGTTCGCTACTATCACGACTTCCTGGCATTCCCCAACGAAGAACGTGCTTTGGTGGAAGACTACTACAGCCAGTGGCACAATACCCAGTATTTGTCGCCAATGAGGACAATGCGCATTGCATCCGACGTCACCATTACCGAGGTGCCGCTCGACACCATCGCCTACTATGGTGGACACTACTCCGACCTGCGCAATGTCTTCTGTGCACAGTACAGCAACAACTACTATGCTGCTGCCAACCCGTCGCGTCGCATGAAGGAAATCTCCAACGCACAGCCCTATTGTATCGTTGTGCACAATTCTGCCACCGACGTCGACACCCTTGTGGGACATCCGCTCATTGGCGAACTCGTCGGACATAACAATCCTGAGAACCTCTATGGCGACCTGCGCTACTCGACCAACCTGTCGTCCATCTCGCAGAGCGACATGTACCATTCCGAGTTCAGCAAGGAGCGCCAGTACATCACCAAGTACACAGGCTATTCTTCCCGTCTCCAGAACGACGAGCGGCTCAGTCGCGTCCGTCTCTATCGTCCCGCTACAATCTATCTGCACCTGGCCGAGGCTCTCAACCGTGCCGGATTCCCCGAGACATCCTTCGCCATCTTGAAGTACGGCATTTCAGAGACCATTCTGCAAGACACCACCCGAGTGTCCACCGACGAGTACACCCGTCTGAAGGCCATCGCCTCCGAGGGATTTTCCAGCAACGCAGCCGACTGGCGTCAGGAAGTATTCCTAACCGTCGACCGTCTCGTCGATGCTTCAGGAAATATCGTCGTGCCAACCTCATCCAGTGCAAAGCAACAAATGCCACTGCACTACTACGGAAGCGGTTGGTCGTGGTGCAACAAGGCCTACTACCTGCCTACCGACTCGACCGGCATCGTGGACGTTCCCGTTGACACCTTCACCAGTGCCAACCTCATCACCGCTGAAGACTCGCTCAAGCACGACCAGTTGCTGGCAAGCATCGAGGCAGCCAAACTCAACAATGTCAAGTGGCTCGCATCGTCCGAAGTGCGAACAAAGCGCATCGCGGCCCTCAACAAGATTATCCTTGAAGAGAGTGCCCTCGAACTGGCCTACGAAGGAGCACGCTTCTACGACCTCATGCGCTATGCCAAGTACATGGGCGATCCGACCCTGTTGGCACAGTACGTGGCACTGCGCAAGGGTAAGGACAACCTTGACGCGGCCCTGCTCGGTCAACTCAGCAGCGAGAGTGGCTGGTATCTCCCCCTCAAGCAGCGATAGAAACCGACCGAGGCGCATCGGTCGCCACGATACAGCAAGACGCGTGTGGGAACATGATTCCCACACGCGTCTTGCTTTCTGCCCTTGTCGGTCACCATGCCTGGCGTCCGGGTGCAGGGCCGATGTCTCAATACTCCGTCCTGTCCTCCTTCTCCGACCACAGGCGGAAACTCTGCAGTGCCTCGTCGCGCAGCATTGGGATGATAGGCACCGTGCGCTCGTCCAGGGGACGGTCCAGTTCCTCGTAGATGAAATCGTCGGCAAAGTCGATGTCCCTTGCATCCTTGCGCGTGTTGCCGTAGTAGATGCGGTCGATGTGCGCCCAGTAGATGGCACCGAGACACATGGGGCAGGGTTCGCAGGAAGTGTAGATGGAACAGCCCTCCAGATTGAACGTGCCCAGTTCCTGACATGCCTGGCGGATGGTGTTCACCTCGGCATGGGCCGTTGGGTCCATGTCGATGGTCACACTGTTCGAGTTGCCCGCCACAATCTTCCCGTCCTTCACAATGACGGCACCGAAGGGACCGCCGCCGTGCTTTACACTCTCGTTGGCAAGGCGGATGGCCTCGCGCATAAATTCTCGGTCTTGTTCAGTAATTTTCATAGTCCTATTCTTATCCTTGTTTGGTCCTGATTTATCCTTGCTGCCAAGCGGAATATCCGCCACGGCCAGTCAAAGTTACATCATTTTGAGTAAAATAAGAAAATAACTCTCCAAAAAGTGAAGTCGTCCGCACTCCCGCCCCCACATTCACCGTTGCCCCGAACCCGACTCCCCTGCACACCAAAATCAGGAAGACTAAACACAAAAGTTCACTCCGCTGCAGAGGAAAGTATAAATCAAATATATGATTTATATAAATCTAACGTATGATTTATACAAATCAAAGCCATGATTTATATAAATCATATATTTGATTTATACTTTCGTGTTAAGTATTCCTAAGTTTCGTGTGCAGGTGTGTCAAGTTTTGTGTTGAGACAAATGGCTTTTCATATATATAAGCGTGCGCATGTGCGCGCGTGCGAGACGCCCGCGGAAACAGAGTCGGTCTCCACCCACCGCCCGTTCATGTCGGCCAGCGAAATGCGTCCGGCCCGCCGGATGGTGTTCACCAGCCAGACATACTCCTTGAACAGTGCAGGAGTTTTCATAAGTCTTTACGTTAGTTGTGCAGGTTCGTAATCATTGTTGCCTAATCAGGTTGTTACTTCTCAGATATACGATGAATCCTTCGATGATTTCGACATCCTGGGCCCTGATGTTGATTCTTTTTCTCGAGCAACGACTTGTTGCCGAGCATTTCCATGCATCGGTTGTCATGCAAGATTTCATGCGAAGCCCTGTTCTTTGCGAAGATATGTTCCGTGTCAAACTACATCTCAATCCGCAGGAGTGCCTGCTGCGGCTGGTTGTATGCCCACACCGAAAATCTATCCAAATCCTGATTGGATATGTCATTCCAGAAATTGGCCAGTTCCATCGGGTGAAGATTTCATCCATAGGAGTCCAGTAGATAGGATGGAAAATCTTCTTTTCCCACAGAATACCTCCTTCATCCCCACTTTTTGCAAAAGCCCCCTCCGCCCATTACCCCATCAACCCCATCAACCCCATCAACCCCATCAATCCCATCAATCCCATCCCCCCCCTCCCGATTTTTTTAAAAAAAAACTTTCCGATTTATTTTGCCGTGAAGTAAAAAGTCCGTACCTTTGCACCCGCAATCGGAAAAGGGGCCTTCCCGAGGGTCGTGCCCTGCGGCTGTCCGGCCGCCTCTTCCGCGGGATTCCTTCCTGCGGTCTTGTTTTCTGACTGCGCCGCAAGGCTCTTTGAAATGCTGGAACAGGGTTTTGGAAGACAAGACAG
>FLNU01001260.1_pt1 | contig 19791 bp, 26 predicted proteins | sample 1140361 | NCBI WGS metagenome assembly FLNU01 (sample SAMEA3878206, study PRJEB12797) | bioreactor metagenome | biome: Moose rumen | place: Sweden | collected 2011-10 | reverse complement strand
GGGGGGGGGGGGCGTTGCCTTTTAGCTCTAGTTGCGTTGCCTTTTAGCTCTAGTTGCGTTGCCTTTTAGCTCTAGTTGCGTTGCCTTTTAGCTCTAGTTGGGGTTTTAAATTGTCAGACAATTCAAGAGAGTTTTCAGACAATTTACGGATTTTCGAGTTAGTTTTTTCATCTAATTTTCATTCAAATTTAATGGAATAAAATTCTTCGTCCTGTTTTACAAGCTCGTAAAATTGAATTACGCCAACTTGCTTGAGATTGTCCATTAATGCCATTAAAGCCTTGCGAATGTCAAATTTTCTGTAACGATTTAAATCCGTTAAATTGCATTTATCTAAAACGTCCGCAAAAGTTATGGAATGCGTCATATTATGTTTCATGGTCTCAATAACACGAACTGCCGCATAAAATTTTAAGGAAATAATATCTTCGGAGCTGTTTTTGCCGGTGTCGAGTATGCACTTATCAAGGCGAATAATGGGAGCGGCATCTTTTCTCTTGCCATAAGGTTTAACACGCGCTTTGCAAGCCTTCATCACCGGCGATTCTTCTTTAAGCTTAATAATTTTCGCGGGTTTACCGTAAAAAGTTCCGTCGGCAATGGTGCAGGGCAAAATTGGCGTCCATTTAGTTTCAATGTCAGAAGTTGCGCCGATATAACCCAACTCCGAACACAAAGACTTAACGCGAATTTTGATTTTGGTGTAGGAAAGTTTGTAAACGGACTTCATAATGGCAAGAATTTGTTTTTCGGTGGGCGTTTGTCGCGTTTTTCCGGAAGGTTTGCCGCAAATATCCCTATAAATAATTGAGGCGGTAATATTGCAGTTGCCTTTTTCAAATTCGGCACTGCACGCGCTCAATACGAGCCTGTCAAACTGGTTCAATGGCTCATAAAAATCTGCCGGAGTCATAAAATCTACAGGTGATTTAAAGTCGGACGATTTTGGGGCGGATTCATTTTGCGCGGGTATCGGGGCGTCTTTTGTTCTTGCAGACAACATTTTCTCAACCATTGCACGCATCATGGGAGACAAATTTTCAAGCTCGACTTTTGATTCGGTTTTTGGGGAAGAGACAGGATTTTCAACGGCAACTGAAGGCGGCGCAACGGACGGCAACAGTTTGAAAGAACTCGTAAGCGGTTTAGAAGGCGTTGTACGTGTCTTTCTGGTATAACCCTCAGAAACTTTGCGCCAGCCTTCGCCGCTGTCTCCCGACTGATTGCGCAATTTGTAGTTGACTGACAAAATTTTCGTGTAAATGTCCGAAGATAAAGTAAAAAGTGCTTTAGACAATTTGTCGTTGGCAACTATCAGCTCTTTTGTCGGTAAAAATTTTTTCATTTAAATCGCTCCTTAACTTGACTATAGTCGATTGAAAGTGATACAATTCCTTTGCTAAATTTTGTTAAAATCGTATACATTTAATAAATAATTTAAAAAGTGCTTTAGACAGTTTGTCATTCGTAACTATCAGCTCTTTTGTCGGTAAAAATTTTTTTGAATGTGTACGTTGATTTAGGGTCTTACGTCTGGGGCTCGGCGGTTTGTGTAACTGTATTTTATCAGACGTTTTTTTATTGTGCAATATAAGCAGGATAAATAAAGCTGTCTATTTTAGAGTTTGACAGACTGTCCATCTCGATTATTTTTTCGGTTAAAGTCATGGCGTAAAAAACGATTTGAGGGTTTAATTTTCAGCCTTCATTGTCTGCCAGAACTGGCAAATTTGACTTGTGACGTACTTTTTTACACGGACTCGACAGACTTTTTTCTGAAAAAAACATAATGAACCGCCAGTGTAATTGTAAGTTAGCACTTTTGACAATTCTTCCTCCCTCTGCTATAATGCCTTTATCTTATTCGTCAAATGTTTTTGTCGAAAGTTGAGGTGGTTTTTCGTGAAGTTTGCTTATGCGCGCGTTTCTACTCGCAAGCAATCTCGTGACGGTAACGGGCTTGACGACCAGATTGAAAAACTGAAAGCCGTTGGTTATGACGAATTGGTTGTCGAAGAATTTTCTGGATCTACTACCAAGCGTCCTCGTTTTGACGCTTTGTTTCAACGTCTTGATTTCGGCGATTCTCTTATAGTCACTAAACTTGACCGTATCGCTCGGTCTACATCTCAAGGCTCCGCTTTAATTAACGACTTACTCAATAGGGGTGTCATCGTTCACATTCTCAATATGGGAAGGATTGATAACACTCCTACCGGTAAACTTATCACCAACATTTTACTTGCCTTTGCCGAGTATGAACGTGATATGATTATCGAACGTACTCAAGCCGGTAAAGAAATTGCCCGGACCAAAGATGGTTTCCGTGACGGGCGTCCTCCGATTGACCCCAAGCGTAAAGCTTTTGCCGCCGACCTTATTCTTAATCAACATTATTCCTATAAACAGGTTGAACGCCTAACGGGCTTGTCTCAATCTACTATTTCTCGCGCTGTTCGTGCTATCCGTGCTGAAAAAATTCTTTCCCAGACCGACCAATAAATTTCTTTTTATAGCAAATGACTTTTTTGTGTTATAATCAGCTTTATTGTATTAAGCAAAATATTTATTTTACGTTTAAAGCTTAGGTGATAATATGATTATCAATTCTATAGAATTAAAAAATTTCACTGTTTTTGAGAATTTAAGTATTGATGTCTCCGCCAACATAAATATCTTTATCGGTGAAAACGGGACTGGTAAAACACATTTGTTGAAAGCTATATATGGTAGTTGTGAAATTGCCAATAGCGTAAATCATAAAAACTTCGTAAAAAATTATGACTACAAACGTTTAAGCGATAGTTTTAATGTTAATCCTGACCGAGTAAATCTTGTTAGAGATACACAAAAAGACGAAGCCGAAATTTCTTTAAAAATTGCGAACGATGCAGGTTACGCTGTTGGAGTTTATCAAAGCAAATATAAAGTGCGTTTTCCGCAAGTCGATGACTTGAAATCGGTTTTTATTCCTTCAAAAGATATGTTGACTCATTCAAATGGGCTTTTGGCTATGTCCGATAAATATCGCGAATTTCCTTTTGACATAACTCTTACTGAAATAATTCGCAAAGCTAATCAATGGACACTTAAACAACTACCGGAACTAGCTCGTTCAATTTTACCGACTCTTGAAGAAATGGTAGACGGTAAAATTGTCATTAAAAATGAAGAATTTTTTATTTTGAAAAATGACGGACGTGAAATCAATTTTGCCGTTGAAGCTGAAGGTTTCAAAAAAATTGGCTTACTTTGGCAACTTTTAATGAACGAAAGTATCACTCCAAATTCTATTTTAATTTGGGATGAGCCCGAAGCCAACTTAAATCCTGCTTTTATCCCAAAACTGGTAGAATGTTTGCTTGAGCTTTCCAGAAATAATGTTCAAATTTTTTTTAGTACCCACAATTACATTTTGGCGAAATATTTTAATGTAAAAGCGACAGATTCCGATTCCATTATGTTTCATGGACTTTATAAAAGCAATGATTCTGTACAATGCGAGTCAAATGAGAATTTTTCTGCTCTCCATCACAATACCATTGTTCAAGTTTTCAATGCTCTTCTTGATGAAGTCTACAACCTTGATTTAGGTGACTAATATGGCGGAAATATTCACAGACGAAAATCAAACGTGCCAAATTGATTTTTCCAATTCTGTTTGGGCTACCGACAAGTTGCACTCAATATTTAGTATCGTCAAGGACAGTATATTGTCTGACGTAGATTTCATCGTTGAAGAAGCCAACTCAATTTTTTTCATCGAAGTTAAAAATTCAAATTTTCGTGGCGTTGATAATCCTAATGATTTTAAACCACTAGATTCAGACTTAATCCGAGTTTTGGCTCGCAAATATTTTGATAGCTTTCATTACGTTCGAGGATTGGGAAAAACTTCCAGAAAACAAAAAATTTACACCTGTCTAATAGAAACTCCACTTGGTGATACTGTCATGCGAAGAGCTTTACGAGCTCGTTTAAAAGAAAGACTGCCTTTTAAATTGCAAAAAAATTTCTGTGAAAAAATGATTGATGACGTTCTTGTTTTGAGCTTTGATGAATGGCATAACAAGTTTCCTCAATTTCCCTTTTCACGATTAAAGCCTCAATTAAAGCAGAACTGATTATGATTAAAAAAATGACTGAATCTGAAACTCGTGCGTTGATTGATGAACAACTGAAAAAAGTTGGTTGGGAAGCCGACACCGATAATTTACGCTACTCAAAGGGTACTCGCCCTGTAAAAGGTCGTAATATTGCCATTGCCGAATGGAAAACCGATTCAGAGGTAGGAGACGGCGGCTTTGTTGACTATGCGCTTTTTGTCGGTATCAAATTAGTCGGCTTGATTGAGGCAAAAGCAAGTTATAAAAATATTTCATCTGTCATAGATTATCAATGTAAAGATTATGCCCAAAATATCTGCGCGACTGATGAAAAATATTTAATTGGTACTTGGGACAAATTTCAAGTGCCTTTTATTTTCGCAACAAACGGCAGAGGTTACACGGCGCAACTTGAAACGATGTCGGGAATTTGGTTTCAAGATTTACGCAAAGAATATAACGCTCCGAAAGCTTTACGCGGTTGGATAAGTCCCAACGGTATTTGGGAACTGCTTGAAAAAAATATTTCTTCAGGTGATGAAAATCTGCAGAAAATGCCGTTCGACTTGCTTTGCGACAAAGACGGGCTGAACCTGCGCGATTATCAGTTAAAAGCAGTGCAAGCTGTGGAAAATGCAATTATCGCGGGACAGAAAAATATTTTGTTGGCAATGGCTACCGGCACGGGCAAAACTCGTACCATACTCGGAATGATTTACCGATTTTTAAAGAGCGGCAGATTTCGCAGGATTTTATTTCTTGTTGATAGAACTTCACTCGGTGAACAAGCGCAAGACGTTTTCAAGGAAGTCAAGGGAAGATTTAATGACGCTTGAACAAATTTATAACGTCAAGAAATTGGACGACAAGATTTTTGAGAAAGAAACGCGCATTCAAGTTGCTACCGTTCAAAGTATGGTTAAGCGAATTTTATACAACGAAGATGAATTTCTGACGTCGGTTACTGATTACGATTTGATAATTATCGACGAAGCGCATCGCGGCTACATTCTCGACAAAGAAATTTCAGAGAATGAGGGAAATATTTTTGAAAATCAGAAAGATTATCAAAGCAAGTATCGGAGCGTCATTGAATATTTTGATGCCGTAAGAATCGCGCTGACGGCAACTCCCGCACTTCATACCACGCAAATTTTCGGAGCACCAATTTTTAAGTACAGCTATCGTGAAGCGGTGATAGACGGCTACTTGGCAGATCACGACGAGCCGCACATTTTGCAAACAATGTTAAGCGTTGAAGGTATTCACTACAAGCAGGGCGACAACGTTGCAATTTATGATCCTGCAACAGAAGAAATTACAAACAGTGAATTGCATGAGGACGAATTAAATTTTGATATTGAAAATTTCAACAGAAAAGTAGTCAACGAAAATTTTAATCGCGCAGTTTTGGAAGAAATCTCAAAAGACATTGACACTGACGAACATGGAAAAACTTTAATTTATGCCGTCGATGATAAGCACGCCGATTTAATTGTTAAAATTTTGAAGGAAATTTATTAGGCTAAAGGCGTAAGTAGTGAAGCCGTCATGAAAATTACGGGAAGTGTCGGCGACAAACGGCGAATCAATGACGCAATCAGAAGATTTAAAAATGAACATTATCCAAGCATTGTTGTCACGGTTGACTTGCTGACAACTGGAATTGATGTTCCGCAAATTGATAAGCTGGTTTTTCTGCGCCGCGTCAAGTCTCGTATTTTATTTGAACAAATGCTCGGTCGTGCAACGCGGCTTTGTCCCGAAATCGGTAAAACTCATTTTGAAATTTATGACGCTGTGGGTGTTTATGAATCGCTTGAACCCGTCAGCGAGATGAAACCGATTGTAGCCAATCCTGCTGAAACTTTTAAAAGTCTGCTTGAAAATTTGAACGCTGCCGACAATGAAAAACAAGTTCAGAAACAAATAAATCGGATTATCGGCAAACTTCAACGCACGAAAAATAAGTTGAGTGGTGAAAATCTTGAACAAATTCAAAGTTTAATCAGTGAAGTTAAAAATTTATCGCCTCACGAATCAAAAAAATTTTTACTCAGCCATGTCGATTTGTTCAGATTGTTACAACAAAAAATTTTAAACAGTGGCAGACCTTTTGTAATTTCAGACCACGAAGACGAATTGACAGCCCACAAGCGCGGTTACGGAACGGGACAACAGCCGAAAGATTATCTTGAAGAGTTCGCGGAATTTTTGAAAGCCAATCGAAATGAAATTGCCGCGATTAATATAGTTTGCACTCGTCCGAAGGATTTAACTCGCGCAGATTTAAAAACTTTGCGCCTTTATCTTGACGTTGCAGGCTTTACTCTGGTCAAGCTCAACACCGCCGTTTCTTAAATGACAAACGTTGAAATGACAGCCGACATTATCAGCTTGATTCGTCGCTACACACTCGGCTCACCGCTTGTCAGTCACGACGAAAAAATTAAAATTGCCGTTGACAAATTAAAAGCCGCACACAATTTCACAGCGCAGGAGTTGAACTGGATTAATCGAATTGAAAAATATTTGCTCAATGAATCGCTGATAAATGTTTTGGTCTTTGATGAAGTCGGAACGGCGTTCAAAAATGCGGGCGGATTTAAGCGCATCAACAAGGCTTTCGGCGGCAATTTGGCGAATATCATTGACGAACTTAATAATTATCTTTATGACGACGGAGGGAATGTAGCTTGAATTTTGATGACAATAAAGAACAAGAAAAAATTTTAACAAAGGCTTTAAAAGCTGCTTATGAATTTGTAGATAGTGCAAATAAACTTAACTCACAATATCAAGAAAAACTGAAATTAATGTTATTGGACAAGACTGGAATAAAAATTTTTACAGAACTTATGGAGAAAATGAAATGACCACTCAAGAAATTGTTTCAAAACTTTGGAACTTGTGTAACGTCTTGCGCGATGACGGCATTACTTATCATCAATACGTTACCGAACTGACTTATATTTTGTTTCTAAAAATGGCAGAAGAAACCGGTGCTGAAGAAAATATCCCTGCCGAATATCGCTGGCAAAATCTTATTGTCAAAAGTGGCGTTGAACTGAAGAAATTTTATAAAGAATTGCTGAACTTTCTCGGCGAAAATGCAACTGGGCGTATTCGTGAAATTTATCAAGGCGCGTCAACAAACATTGATGAGCCGAAAAATCTTGAAAAAATTATCGCCAACATAAACGCGCTTGATTGGTATTCGGCACGTGAAGAAGGTCTCGGCAACCTCTATGAAGGCTTGCTCGAAAAAAATGCCAACGAAAAAAAATCCGGCGCAGGACAATATTTCACTCCGCGCCCATTGATTGATGTCATAGTAAAATTGATGAAACCGCAGACCGGCGAACTTTGCAACGATCCCGCTTGCGGCACTTTCGGCTTTATGATTGCCGCCGCGCAGTATGTCCGTAACAATACTGATGATTTTTTCAACTTGCCAGATGATTTATACAGATTTAAAATTGAAAAGGCGTTTACCGGCTGTGAACTTGTTCACGATACACACCGACTCGCTTTGATGAATGAAATGTTACACGGACTTGAAGGCAAAATTATTTTGGGCGATACTCTTTCCAATGTCGGCAAGGACATGAAAAATTTTGATTTGGTTTTGAGCAACCCGCCTTTCGGCACTAAAAAAGGCGGAGAACGTGCTACACGTGACGACTTCACTTTTTCTACAAGCAATAAGCAGTTGAATTTTCTTCAACACATTTACCGCAGTTTGAAGGCAGACGGCAAGGCTCGCGCAGCTGTGGTGTTGCCTGACAATGTGCTTTTTGCTGACGGCGAAGGCGAAAAAATTCGTGTCGATTTAATGGACAAATGCAACCTCCATACAATTTTACGCTTGCCTACCGGAATTTTCTACGCGCAGGGCGTCAAGACCAACGTTTTATTTTTAACGCGCGGTACGACTGACAAAGGCAATACGCATGAAGTTTGGTTTTACGATTTACGGACAAATATGCCGTCTTTCGGCAAGACAAATCAGCTTATAGAAAAAACTTTCGACGGTTTTGTAAGAGCCTATGAAGCCGAAGACCGCCGCGCCGTTGATGACTATAGATTTAACGTCTTCAGCCGCTTTGAAATTGCCGAAAAAAATAATTCGCTGGATTTGGGCTTGATTCGTGATGATTCTGCCGTTGACTTCGACGATTTGCCCGACCCGCTTGACAGCACCGAAGAAATTATTTTTCAACTTCAATCTGCCGTTGAATTTATGGAGAGCGTCGCCGCTGAATTAAAATCTTTGGAAAATCGCAATGACTGAAAATATTTTGAGAATCTATTCTCCGATAAAAATTCAGAAGTTAAGAGCCTCGCCGAAGAAATTATGAGTACCGGCGTTAAAGAAGTTGATGCTTCGCACATTGCCTGCGCGATTAAAGCCGATTGTGATTGTTTTTTGACGACTGACGACCGTGTTTTAAAATATCACAGTGACAAAATTAAAATTTTAAATCCTATTGAATTTTTGAAAGTTTTGGAGGTGACGCAAGATGTACAGCACGACTGACGCTGAAGTTATGCGTTTGGGTATGGATTGCCTTGAAAAAAATCTCGGTATTATCGACACTGAAAGATTTATTTCTGCTTTACTTCGCGAACGTTTCGATTATACGGAATGGCGCAAGAAAAATTTAGCTGATATAGATTTGGAAACTTTGCACAAAGAAACCGTCGAATACGGCAAGGCGCATCCTTTTCGCGGTGGCAAGCACAATGACTGAAAATATTTTTCCTTATGAACTCCCCGAAACTTGGCAGTGGTCGTTAATCGGCGACGTTGCTAAACTTTCACAAGGTGAAAAATTGTCCGATAAAAAATTTCCTTATCTGAATGTAAAATATCTGCGCGGCATTGCAGAAAAAAATTTATCTGATAGCGGAAATTTTATTAAAGCCGGAACAAAGATTATTTTAGTGGACGGTGAAAACTCCGGTGAAATATTTACGACACCTGAGCAAGGATATATGGGGAGTACTTTTCGTACATTAGAAATTTTAAGTGATGTTGATGAAAATTTTTTTGTGCTTTTTGTTTCGACGAAAAAAGATTTTTATAGAAAAACTAAGGTAGGCTCTGCTATTCCTCATTTAAATAAAAAATTATTTTACGCTACACCAATTCCCTTGCCGCCGATTGATGAACAAAAAAGAATTGTCGCGATTATCGAAAGTTTATTTGAAAAGTTGGACGCGGCAAAGTCTATAGTGCAGAAAATTCTTGACGGATACGAACTTCGACGCACCGCCATTTTGCACAAAGCTTTTACCGGCGAGATTACAAAAAATTTCCGCGCAGATTCCGGCTTGATTTTGGACGATTGGCAACAAAAAACTTTGGGCGAAGTCTGCAAAAAATTTGTTTATGGCACTTCAAAAAAATCTAAGCCTGATGGAAAAATTATTGTTATTCGTATGGGAAATTTACAATGCGGCGAAATCGATTGGAAAAATTTAGCTTACTCCGATGACGAAGAAGATATAAAAAAATATAAATTGTCTGCCGGTGATGTTTTATTTAATCGAACGAACAGCACCGAGCTTGTCGGTAAAACTTCTATTTATCGTGGTGAATATCCTGCAATTTACGCAGGATACTTGATAAAATTAGATTATGACAAAAATATTTTGAATGGCGAATACTTAAATTTTATTCTCAATTCACCCAAAGCAAGAAATTATTGCGACAGCGTAAAATCAAACGCAGTGAATCAATCAAACATAAACGCCAAAAAAATTAGCAACTTTGAAATTCCAATTCCGACGCTAGCCGAACAAAAAGAAATTGTCCGCGTGCTTGACAGCTTGCTTGACAAGGAGCAACGTACGAAAACACTTGCGGAAAAAATATTGTCGGAAATAGACTTGCTAAAACGTACAATATTGGCGCGAGCTTTTCGCGGTGAACTCGGCACTAACAATCCGTCAGAAAAATTGGAGGCATTATATTGAATTGCGCTACAGCGATTTTCTGGATTTTACGACACTGCACATTAGCAAAAATTACAATAATTGGCAATATTGGGGAACTAAAAATTGGACTGATGAATTATCTTGGTATCCATCTTATGGAGAGGTTCTTCATGAAGTGCATTCAAAAGCTGTCAAGAACTCCCAAGTTAATAATTTGATTGAAAAATATGGAGAAAAATTTAAATCCGCCATTGAGAATAAATCTCTAGGTTGTTTTTACAAAAACAGCTTTTTCCGCTATTGCTTGTACGTTTATTCTTACAAACAATCTTTTGACAAGGAATTTAATTGGATTGACATTGAAAATGAAATTCTCAGGCTTTTAATAGAATTGCAGTCTAAAAAATTTACTAAGGACAATTTAAAATCTTTGACTATCTTAATACCGCACCGTGATTTTGATGGCGAATTAACGACGCGCCAAATATTTTTCCCTACAGTTAATAGGGCTTTAAAATCGAAGGAAATTCCTCCCGAACAGTTTCGTAAAAATTTCTTTACCAGCTTGTTTAAAGAACTTGAAGAGTTTAGCTTATTGTTGAAGATTTATTTAAAAATCGTTACCGATAGCTTTCAAAACAATCAAAAGAAAATATTTAATATTAACACCAGCGACAGCAATGCGATATTTATAAATAACGTCCTTAGTTTCAACCATTAGTGGATGTGCCGTCAGTATTATTGAATGCCATCGACACAGTGAAACAAATTTTAGGTGAGAAAAAAGAAGTTCTTGCTAGTGGAGGTGAGATTATAAAATCGATATTGGGACTCACGTTAAACACACCTATTGATTTTATAAATATCATTAGTTATACTTTTTTAGCGAGACAGATAGCAGAGGAACTTAGAAAAAAGCTCCATTTCTTTATCATACTTGGATGTTTTGGAATAATATCGATAAATTTTTTCATGGTGGCGTTTTGAGCGACAAGGATAAACAAAAACTTATTGATAAATTGTCGGGCTCAAAAAAACCCGATGATACCGGAAAGGAACTCATTGGAATAATTAGCAAGATTGAGACTGATAGCAAAATGACGTACATTCTTAATACCACGAAGGCATTAGCTCATGCGCACATTACATTGAATGAATATTTCAGAATCTGCCATGTCGTGATGAACACTTTAGAAGAAGATTTGCAATTTTTGAAAGCCCACATAGATGAAAAAAAGTTAAATATTCTATTGAAGTAGGAGGATTGATGACAGCCGGAATGGTCTATGATAGTGGTTTAAGTGAAAGTTCAGGAGTGCGGTATTCTTTTAATGAATTAGCTGAAATGATAAATGCCTACGCTTTAATGGGGAATGGAGAAAACGCTATCAGAGAGTTTGATATTGATAAGCCGCCACAAACTATTTTTTTGACAAGCGATAATGTTGCAACTGCTGAAGAAATTTCTGAAATGTTTGATGACGTTTTTGGAAATAAATGAAACTTCACATAATAGAAAAGCCGTAGCTTGCAATGTTATAGCGCATGCATAGGTGACGGCTATAGAATAATCATGGCAAAAATTTTAAATCCGCATAGGTCGGTTGAAGAACTTGAAAGCTATATCGGGACTTCGAATACGACCATGACTTTCAGAAAAATTTTTTTCAAAACAAATTTTGACTTTAACTAAAATTCACTATAGAGTTTATAAAAGTTTACTTCGATGTGATTGAACGCCTGAACTTTACATAATCTTAGGCGAATGATAGAAAGAAAAAAATGATACGGGCAATAAAAAAATCCGCACCATCTAGGAAACGTTGAGGATTCACTCCGTAGATGCGTTATTCCCAAGTGTCGCATTACGAAACCTCCTATGCGCAAATCGTGATAAGCTAAATCACTCAATGCAAAGAGTTTTCGTCAAAAAAGACACCCCGATTAGCGATATTTGCGAGCGGCGGTGCCTTTTATTTTTGGCAGTATTAACCGTACTTACCCCATGTCTTTTTTCGCAAAATCTACGTTGTGTGGAAAGAGAGGTGAGAGCGGCGTGGATAGTCTGTTTCACATTCATAATCAAGATTTAAAATTAAATAAGGAAATGAGCGGGAGCAAGCGTCGCTCTCGTCTTGGTTTAGGTGTTTCAACTTGGGATTGCCCTGAGCTTGGTACTATAGAAACCATCAATATACTCAAAGTAAGTTTTTCTGTTAGTTTCTTCGAGTTTAAGAAATTTGAAAAAAGATTCAGCAACGGCATTATCATAAGGGCAGCCCTTGCCGGAGAAAGATTGAACAACCTCGAATTCATCAAGGATTTTACGAAAAGCACAAGAGGTGTATTGAAAACCACGATCCGAATGGAACATTAAACCTTTTGGAAAATTTCTTTTAGAATAAGCTTTTTTAAAAGTAGAGATAACCAATTCGGAGTTAGGATATTGAGAAATTTCCCAAGAAATAATTTTTCTGGAAAAAAGGTCGATGATGACACACAGATAGCACCATTTATTACCGACTCTAATGTATGTAATATCACTAACCCAAATTTGATTAGGTAAATTCGGATTAAATTTGCGATTCAACAAATTATTGTATTGGTCATTTGAAAATTTATATGAAAGAACAGGAGATTTTTTAGAAAATAAAACAGGTAAATTCATAGAAAGCATAAGCCGCCGGACTCTACCGATAGAAATTTTGATGCCATATTCATTTTGAAGCATATAGATCATTTTCTTAACACCAAGTCTCTTTTTATATTTACCATGTAAGCAGAGGATACAAGATTTGATTTTTTTTATTTTCTTTGAAACGATTTGACTCAGTAGAAGAAAAATGTTTGTAATATGTGCTGCGATTTACTTTTAAAACACGGCACAAGGTTTTGATACTGTGTTGGAATCTCAAAATATTAACATGTTTAACTGTCAAAATTTCACCCTCATCTGTTTCTACAGTGCTACAAAGTTTGCCCCATCTGTTTATGGTAGAAATCGAAATACCGTATTCTTTTGAAATTTGCGACTGAGTTTTACCATTTTGACACAGCATTACTATTGACTTGTTAAGTCTTCGTCATAACTTTTATGATACATTTTATCCCTCTTTTTTGTTCACTTTTTTAGTATATCAAAATAACCGGCGGAGAAATTGAACCAACGAAAGTCAGCGTTGCAACGTGGCACAAAGTAATGGAGCTTGAAAGCAAGTACAAGACAATTCAGCCGTTGGAGCTTGTAGACGGCATAAGCGGGGCATTGGCGGAAGTTTACAAAGTCAGTGCCGAAGAAATTATGAATAGTCTTGAGGTGGACGAACTTGTAAGCAAGTAATAACTCAAAATCGTTTTAATTATAGAAAATTATTAAGCATAAAAATTTAATATTCCACAAGTTTTTTCAATAATAAGAAAAGCTTATCAATATTACAAAAAATTGAATTGTTTCAACTTCGGAATTTTTTATAATGCAGAAAAGATTTTTAAGGAGGCGTTTTTGATGAAGATTAGCAAATTTGCTCAAGATTATCACGAAAAAATGTTTCCGGGTTACATTTCAAGTTTCAAGGAAACAGACCCCTGAACTTATTGAACGTTATGATAATTTTGCATTTGATGAAGTTGTAAATAAGAACGACTTAGACGAAAAAACGCGCTTTATTGCAATTTTAGCTACACTTTTAGGTTGTCAGGCGATTAATGAATTTAAAGCCATAGTTCCGGCGGCAATGAATTTTGGAGTAACACCGATTGAAATTAAGGAAAAAAATCGGTTTAATTCACTCACTTTTACAGCCAAAAGTTTCTTTCTTAGATCCGACGAATACATTTACAGTCAGCGCGTACCAAACGGCTTGCGGCAGTGCAGATATTTTGTCTCATTTGTTCGACGTTTATTATTTTGCCGAAAATGAAGGCAAAATGGATATGACTGACAGAATTATTGAGGAAATTATAAAAACCGTTGTAAAATTTGCACCTGTTGCCTTGAAAGAACCTGACAATTACGAAACACGCGCTAATCTGATTTGGGCGGCAACGTGGGCGTTAAATGGATTTTTGGGAACAGGAATTAAACAAGAGACTACTTGTCATATGATTGAGTACGAGCTTTCAGCGTTTCACGATATAACACATGGTCACGGCTTGGCAATAATTACACCGCGCTGGATTAAACATATTCTTAACGAAAAACTGCTCCGCAATTTAAAAAATTTGGCGTAAATGTTTTTGGCGTCGATGAGAATTTATCTGAAATGGAAGGTGCAAAAGCAGCTATTTCAAAATTTGAAGAATTTTTATTTGTAACTTTGGGCTTGAAAGATAAATTGTCTGATTTAAATGTTGACGATAAAAATTTTGCGACAATGGCGAAAAAAGCTTGTCCCGACGGCAAATTAAAAGGCTTTGCAACTCTCACGCCAAAAGACGTTGAAGAAATTCTTCGTGCAAGTTTGTAAAGATTTTTGTAACTGTCGAATTAAAGCGGCAGTTTTTTATAATTTGAGGAGGTTTTGAAATTGAAAAAATTTTTAATATTATTGGCGGCAGTAGGATTATTTTTAACTGTTGGCGAAAATATAGTTTCAGCGCAGGGAAAAATTTTAGTAGCGTATTTTTCACGTACCGGCGAAGAATATTCTATTGGCAGAGTTTCAAAAGGAAATACGGCGATTGTTGCCGAAATTATCGCTCAGAAAACCGGCGCAGATTTATTTGAAATTAAACCTGTCAAAAATTATCCTGCAAGTTTTGTGCACACGGCGGCAGCGGTCTTTCTTCCACTGAACAACAAATTACTTTAGTTTGTCCGAACGCAAAATTATTGCAAGGCTTTGAAATTCGCGGAGCTACTTTACATAATAATCCTTCGCAAGCTGAAACAAAAATTTCCGAATGGTTGAACAAGATAAATTTGGCGAAATGATGAACAGATAAAATATTTTCAGGCGGTTGTACATTACAAAAACTTCACCAGAGCGGCTGAAGAATGTTTTATATCGCAGTCCGCAATTTCTCAACAAATTCAGTCGTTAGAAAAAAATTTGGGCGTGCAACTTTTGCAAAGAGGTAGTCGCAAAGTTTCATTGAACTCCGGCAGGTGAATTTTTTTACAAGAAAACTCTGGTAATGATAAATGATTTTGATAGATTCTGTGCTGAAACGGTACGAATTGCAAACGGCGTTGAAAATGAAATTTCAGTCGGTTATCCTCGTCAATATCGCGACTTAGAATTGAAAAAGACAATATCAAATTTCAATTCTCAATATCCGGAAGTTTTTTTGAGACTTACAACCGGCACGCACGAAGAATTATACGAATTATTGAGGACAAAAAATTTGATATGGTCATAAATGATTTTCGGCGCAAACATTCCGAACAGTATCAAAAATTTTTTCTTACAAACGGTTATTTTTATGCCGAATTACCGAGTAAAAATCCATTGGCGCAACTTGAATTTTTAACAATGGAAGATTTGAAAAATACACCAATAATTTTAATTGCGCCGCATCATCAAGAAAATATTGAAGAATTATTTTTTGTTGAATATTTTGATGTGCAAAGCGAATTTATTTTTGTCGAAACGATTGAAGAGGCACATTTGCAAGTTGTTTCAAACAGAGGCTATTTTTTATCAGAATTTAATCAGCCGCCGGAAATTTCAAACGGCGTGAAATATATTCCGCTAATTCGAGACGGTAAGCAACTTTTTAGAAAATATGGCGCGTTTTGGCGTAATGATAACGACAAAAACTACATCAGAGAATTTGCCGAAATGTTACGATCATATTTTCCTGAAAAAGCTGAACCCATATCAGAAAATTTTTAACGGGTGAAATTTTTGAATCAATTACTTTTGAGAAACAGAAAATATTTATATGTCACAGAATTTTTTTCAGGAATGTCAGTAATGGCTGTTGAATTGGGAGCAAGTCGGTTGCTTGCTCCTTATTTCAGTTCATCACAAATTGTTTGGACGATAATTATCGGCACAATAATGATAGCAATGGCTTTGGGCAATGTTTACGGCGGACGAATTGCCGATAAAAATTCCAATCCGAATTTACTTTATCGCAGAATAATTTTTGCCGCACTGTGGATCGCCGCAATTCCTGTTTTGGGAAAATATTTTATAATTTTTTTGTCGGGAATTTTGATTGTAGCGATTGACTCAAATTTACTGATTTGGGCGGCGTTCTTATCCTGTATGGTAATTTTTGTAACTCCGCTTTTTTGGCTGGGAACGGTTACACCGTGTCTTGTAAAATATGCCACAAATAATTTGGAAGATAACGGCAAAATTGTCGGAAATTTGGGGGCATTTCAAACTATCGGCAGTATCATCGGAACATTTTTGCCGACTTTCGTAACAATTCCGGCAGTCGGTACGGCAATTACTTTTTTAATTTTCTCAGGAATTTTATTGTTGATTGCTACGATTTATTTTATTTGCGCGAAGTCTCAAAAGATTTTAGTTGCAATGGCGGCGATAATTTTTATAATCTGCGCGATTTTCGGCAACAGTAACAGTTTTGCTTTTTGGCGGAACGATTTAACATATGAAGGCGAATCGATTTACAACTATTTACAAGTTTACGATACGCCCAAAAGTACGATTCTTTCTACAAATGTTTTGTTTGGAGTTCAATCTGTGAAAATGAAGTCGGAAAGTTTAACGGGAATGTATTATGATTATGCGCTGGCGGCTCCGGTTATAATCGACAATCCGAATTTAAAAATTTTGATTCTTGGTAACGGCGCAGGAACTTTTGCTACTAAATGTTTAAAATATTTTCCAAATTCTCAAATTACCGGCGTTGAAATTGATGAGAAAATTACCGAGTCAGCAAAAAAATATTTTTTACTGCCGGAAAATATTTCGGTTGTAACTTATGACGGACGCGCCTTTCTGCAAGCCGATAAAAATTTTTATGACGTGATTTTTGTTGATGCCTATCAAGATATTACCATACCTTTTCAAATGAGTTCGATTGAATTTTTTCAACTGGTTCAAAAACATTTAAATGTCGGCGGCGTTATGGTTTTGAATATGAATTTGCGCATACAAGAAAACGGAGGAATTAACGACTATATTACAAATACAGTTGCTGAAATTTTTCCTGACGTGCGAACAATCGATGCAAATAACGTAACGAATAAAATTTTGTTCGCCACTTCAGATAAAAAAGTTTTGGATCGACTTTCAAGCCGAGCAGAAAAATTTGACGACGAACTTTCAACTTTAATGAAAAAAATTTCTGCTGATTGGCAAATTCAGCCACGCGGCAAATACATTTTAACAGATGATAACGCGCCTGTTGAACTTTTGGGAATGAAAGCTATTGATAAAGTTATCCAAGAGCAACTGAAAATTTATAAATATGAAGGATTGGATGGAATTTTAAAACCTCTCTGAATAATAAGAATAACTTATAATAACCCGTTAAAACAGAATTGTTTTAACGGAAAATTTTTTTATAATAGTAAAAATTTTTGTAGAGGTGTGAATTATGATTCGATGGTGGTGTTGACGCATCCTTCAGGCTCAGACTGGCACGACGGTTCAATGGATGAACACGAAAAATAAGAGAATTATTTTTATAAACGTAATGCGCCGAATGGGTGTCGATTGCGATTGCGCCGGAGTTGGAGCTACAGAACCTACAATTCCGGATTTGGGGATTTGCGTCTCTACAGATATTTTAGCAGTAGATCAAGCTTGCGTTGATATGGTTTATGCACAGCCGGAAAAATATAAGAAAGATTTAGTTGAAAGAATCGAATCACGCAAAGGACTTCACCATCTTACCGCAATGGCAAATTTGAAAATTACGGTAAGCTGAAATGAAGAAAATTTTTTTTGAAAATATTCGCAGTTGGATTGGCTAGGATAATTTTTACGCTGGAGGATTGATTTTTAAGGGAAAAAATAATTGTGAAAGCTGAAGAAAAAAATCTGCGAAAATGCCAAATACGAGTTTGAAACACTTTACAAAAAAATGTGACAGGCATTAGTTGAAAAAGATATTGCGACGTTGGAAAAAATTCACCCGGAAGATTTTATTTTGATACATATGACTGGAATGCGTCAGCCGAAGGCGGAATATCTGCGTTGTGTACGTGAAGGCGAATTAAATTATTTTTCGGAGCAGACTGATAATATTTTTGTTGACGTGGAAAATAAAAAACTTATCGGACAGTCGAAAGTTAATGCGGCGGTATTCGGAGGAAGTCGAAATACTTGGCGATTGCAACTTGCCTTTGACGTAGAAAAAATTAACGGCAAATGGATTTTAAAATTCGCCAGAGCATCAACTTATTAAATTTTTGGAGGTTTAAAAATGAAAGATGTTGCGGTTTTAATTGGAGGCGGCGAACGCAGCGGCAGAAATTTTGGAAAATGCGGGCTTTGAAGTTTCGACGGTTGCAGTTGATATTTCAAGCCGTGAATCAATTCTGAATTTGGTTGAACACGCGCAGAAATTCGGCTCAATTAAAAATTTAATCAATACGGCGGGAGTATCTCCAAGTCAAGCTCCGGTTGCGGCGATTTTGAAAGTTGACTTGTACGGTACGGCAGTTTTGCTTGAGGAGGTCGGAAAGGTTATCGTAGACGGCGGCAGTGGCGTTATCATTTAATCGCAAAGTGGACACAGACTCGGCGCACTTACTGAGAAACAAAATACCGCGCTCGCAACTTCACCAACCGAAAAACTTTTGGAAATTGATTTTTTCAAGGAAATTACTGACACTTTGAAAGCTTACCAATATTCAAAACGCTGTAATGTTTTGCGCGTGATGTATGAGGCTACAAATTGGGGCAAACGCGGCGCAACTGTCAACTCAATCAGTCGCGGCAGATTTATCAGTGGCGCAGATTTTCTGATTGACGGCGGCACCACTGCAAGTTATTGGTACGGCGATTTACAATATTTGAAAAAAACTCATTAAGAAAATTATTTTCCTCCAAAATACAAAGCAAATATAAAATTAAAGGAGTGATTTTTTTAGATAGCGGCTTTACTTATTTTGATACAAGCTATGTTTATCTTAGCGGCAAAAGTGAAAAAGCTACACGCGAGGCGTTGGTTAAACGTCATAAAAGAGATACTTTCACTTTAGCTACAAAACTTCCAACTTTCTTGATTAGTAAAAAAGATGACGCGCCCAGAATTTCTGAAGAACAACTTTCAAATTGCGGCGTAGATTATTTCGATTATTATTTGTTGCATACATTGCGCGAACCGCTTTATGATCCAGTCACTGAAAAATTTGGATTGTTCCAATTTGCGGCTGAACAGAAAAAGGCGGGACGTATCCGCAATTTGGGATTTTCTTTTCATTCGTCTGCAAAACTTTTGGACAGAATTTTAACTGAACATCCTGAAGTTGAATTTGTTCAAATTCCTTTGACAAACTCTCCACGCATAAATGCGGGGGATTCTGCTATCTTCAACCTTTGCTTCTGTTAGTTTATAGCTAACAATGAAAAATGAAGTCTTACAAGGTCTCCTGCACAGGTCGATGCCCCAACCTGTGTTCTTACGAACTTTTCTTTTTTTGGGTCTATCTGTACTACGCTGGAGTACCGCTATTACCGCTCAGAGGCTGTATTCACAAAAAAATGTTATAATAAAAGTATGAAAAAAGAATATTTGAAGCGTCAAGGATATTCGACAGACTTGACAGATAAGCAATGGGAAGAAATAGTTGTCGGAATGCGTGAATATAAAT
>FLNU01001259.1_pt1 | contig 19943 bp, 13 predicted proteins | sample 1140361 | NCBI WGS metagenome assembly FLNU01 (sample SAMEA3878206, study PRJEB12797) | bioreactor metagenome | biome: Moose rumen | place: Sweden | collected 2011-10 | reverse complement strand
TAACTAAAAAAACTTCCGCGCTTGTCGAAGGTTTGAAGGACAAGGCGAAAGTTGCAGGTGTTGAAGTTCAAATTCCTCAAGCCGGTTCAATGTTCGGAATATTTTTCAGTTCGCGTGAAGTTAAGAATTATGATGACGCCTGCGCGGCTGACCAAAATAAATTTAAGCGTTGGTTTAAGGCAATGTTGGAGTGCGGAATTTATCTTGCGCCTTCGCAATTTGAAACGCTGTTTATGTCGAGTGCACACACCGCAGAAGATATTCAACGGACAATCGACGCGGCAGATTTTAATGCGTAAAAATTAATCAAAAAAATAAGCTCGAAGGCTTAAAAAGATTTTAACTTATTGACCTCTTATATATCTGTACGATTTATTAAAAATTTCTGTAGCTATAGGATATTGATTTGAACGCCTTGCACCTCCGAATACTCCACTCTCACCGTCTGAAGTCTTAAATGTAATTTCTCCTCCATCACTTAATGTAAAAAAGTAATCTATACGGCTGACTAATACGCCGTTTTTTATTGCTTTAACCCTGCAAGTTATGTGTTCGTACCATTGAGTTTCAGAATGCTGAATAGTTTCAGTCATCAAATAAGCTCCGCTTCCGTCGCTGTAAGTTCCGCAATAAACATCAGACGCAAAAACTTTTTCTTGTACTGAAAAAATTAAAATCGCGGACAAAAACATTACTGCCAAAAACTTTTTCATTTTAATCACTCCCAATAAGTTTTTTAATATTATAAAACATAGATTTAAAAAAGTCGTCCCCTGCGAGGGTAAATTAAAAAAAAATAAGCCCGAAGGCTTTAAAAGTTTTTAAAAAAGATTTTAAATTTCCAACTTGGGAGTAATTTCTTCCATAGTGTAGGCTTCGATAATGTCGCCCTCTTTAAAATCGCGGAAATCGATAATGGAAATGCCGCATTCATAACCGGCTGAAACTTCTTTCACTTCGTCTTTAAAGCGGCGCAGTGAATCAATAAGCCCGTCAAAAATTTCAACGTTATCGCGCAGAAGTCTGATTTTAGAATTATTTTGGATTTTACCTTCCAAAACGTAAGAACCTGCAACCAACGCTTTGGAGAACTTCATAACTTTACGAATTTCAACGCGCCCTTGAATAACTTCTTTGTACTTCGGAGCAAGCATACCGGTCATAGCGGCTTTAACATCGCCGATAGCGTCGTAAATTACGCGATAAGTGCGAATATCAACATTTTCAGTATCAGCGACGCGGCGGGCATTATTATCAGGACGGACATTAAAAGCGATAATCAATGCATTAGCGGACGACGCAAGCATAATATCAGATTCATTTACCGCACCAACGCCCGAATGAATAATATTTACGCGGACTTCTTCATTTTTTTCATTTAAAGCCAACAAAGAACCCGACAACGCCTCAACCGAGCCTTGAACATCAGCTTTCACCAAAATATTTAAATCTTTAATTTCTCCGGCTTTAATCTGATTAAATAAGTCGTCGAGAGAAACTTTTTTAGATTTAATCAAATCATTGCGTTGAGCGGCTAAACGGTGTTCAGCGATTGACTTTGCAGTTTTTTCATCGAGGGCGGCAAGAATATCACCGGCGGCGGGAACATCATTTAAACCTAAAACTTCGACGGGGACGCTTGGACCGGCTTTTTTAACATTATCGCCGCGATCGTTAATCATAGCGCGAACTCTGCCGTAAGTCGTGCCGACAACAATATAGTCACCAATTCGCAAAGTTCCCTTTTGAACTAAAACAGTTGCGACAGAACCGCGCCCTTTATCGAGTTGCGCCTCAATAATTACGCCGCGAGCATCACGATTAGGATTAGCTTTCAGTTCCTGCATATCGGCGACAAGCAGAACCATTTCAAGCAAATCATTGATACCGATATTTTTTTTGGCAGAAACCTCAACCATAACGGTATTTCCGCCGTAATCGTCGGAAACTAATTCATATTCCATAAGTTCCTGCTTAACCTTCATGGGATTAGCGCCGGGCTTATCGATTTTATTAATTGCAACGATAATCGGAACTCCTGCCGCCTTTGCGTGGTTAATTGCCTCAACAGTCTGCGGCATAACGCCATCATCAGCGGCGACAACCAAAATTGCAATGTCGGTAACCTGCGCACCGCGAGCCCTCATAGCGGTAAAGGCTTCATGTCCGGGCGTGTCGAGGAAAACAATTTTTCTGTCATTGCAAATAACTTGATACGCGCCGATATGTTGAGTGATACCGCCTGCCTCAGTTGCAGTGACGGCAGATTTACGGATAACGTCCAAAAGTGAAGTTTTACCGTGATCAACGTGTCCCATAACGGTTACGACGGGCGGACGAGTTTTTAAACTGCGCGGATCGTCTTCAATTTCAGGAATTAAGGTCGGGTCGACTTCCGGCGGTAATTCTTCGGCAGTTACGCCAAATTCAGAGGCAACATATTCCGCAACGTCGAAATTAATTTCTTGGTTAATCGTCACCATAATTCCCATATGGACGAGTTTTTTAATAACTTCGGTAGCGGTGCAACTCATTTTGCTGGCGAGGTCTTTAACCGCGATAGTTGACGGAATTTTAATGTGAGTGGGACGAGCAATTTCAACTTTATGGACGGGTGCGGGTTGCGGACGAAGTTTCTTTTTAGTGCGCGGAAGTCTTGTAGTTTGTTGCTGTTGAAGTTGAGCCTGTTGCTGACTTTTAGCGACATTAGCGGCATTTTTATTGCGACGATTACGACTGCGATTTTGAGTTTTGCCCCCGTCTTCACGACTGCTGTCACGATTTTTGCGCTCTGTACGGTCGCCGCGCTCCGGACGTTCTCCACGTTCGGGACGTGATTCATTGCGATCCATACGCCCTTCACTACGGTCAATGCGTTCACTGCGGCTGGGACGTTCGCGATTATCGCGGGAAGGTCTGCTTTCACGTTCTGATTGATTTTCGCGCGGCGGTCTGTCGAAGTTATCTCGATTTTCCCGCGCAGGTTTTTCCCGGTCAAAACGATTACTTTTCCCTATTCCCTCGTCCCTTTTCCCTAAATCCCGATTTTCACGCGGTTTAGTTTGAACTTCTTGACGACGCGCAGGTTTATCTTCAAATTTCGGCGCAGGTTTATCTTGCTTAGGTTTATCAACTTTCGATTCAACCTTAGGCGCAGATTTTTCACGATCGAAACGGTTACTTTTCCCTACGCTATCTTCCCTTTTCCCTAAATTATCTGATTTAACGTCAACTTTAGGCTTTTCCTCAACTTTAGCGACGGGTTTAACGTCATCAGTTTTAGCGGAAGTTTTAGCCCTTTCGTATCTTGGCTTTCTGTTATCGAATTTGCCGGTTCTGGCAGGCTTAGAATCAGTTTTAGGTTGAGCCTGTGACTTTTCTACAACTTGCGGCGATTCGGTTTTAGGTTCAGTCTTAGATTCCTCTGCAGGTTTCGGACGACGCGGAAAAGATTCTTTTAAGAGACTGTAAATTTCTTCGCCTACCGCGCTGAAACGGTTAGCAACTTTAATTTTATGTTTTTTAAGAAAATCAATTATCGACTGACTTTCTTGGTTGAACTCTTTAGCGAGTTCATAAATTCTATATTTTGGCGTTTTCGGTGCTTTCGCCATAAATCCCACCCCCGTATTTTTAAAGTTACATATATTCTGCTCCTTTTCAGAGATTGATTAAAGTTAGTTGGTTAAAAATGAATTAACAATGTCGTCGTAAATTTCATCGGCAATTTTAGTTTTGAACTGCTTATCAAGACGGCGACGTTTTTTAAGTTCAAGGATACACTTTTCAGACTTGCAAACGTAAGCTCCGCGTCCTTGCGCTTTACCTGTAGTGTCAGCGCAAATTTTTCCGTCATCAAATTTCACGATACGCAAAAATTCAGATTTATGCTTATTCGTCCTGCAACTTACACAACGGCGCATTTGAGTTTGTTTGGAAGAAATTTTTTGCGCCAATTTAAACCTCTTCTTTTAAATTTTCAACAGAAGAATCTGCGCGGGTATCTTCAACATTGGGATTATCTGCAGAAATTTTTACATCAACATTTTCAGAATCAGCAACGGTATTTTCAACATTGGGATTATCCGCAGAAATTTTTACTTCAGCATTTTCAGAATCAGCAACGATCTTTTCAACATTGGGATTATCCGCAGAAACTTTTACTTCAGCATTTTCAGAATCAGCAACGGCTTTTTCAACATTAGCAGGTTTTTTGAATTTATTCTTGCCCTTATTCTGTTTAGGCGGTTTCTGCTTTATCAAAGTAGAGAAGAATTTAGCTCCTTGAACTTTGGCAACGCGATAATCGCTATCATATTCGTCATTTTCCGCTTGTGTTTTACTCTTAATGTCAATCTTCCAGCCGGTCAATTTCGCGGCAAGACGAGCATTTTGCCCCATTTTACCGATTGCCAAACTAAGCTGATTATTCGGCACAACAACGCGGGCAATTTTATCCAATTCATTGACGGCGATTTTCATAACCTTAGACGGACTTAACGCATTGGAGACATACTTTGCGGGGTCTTCGTCCCAAAGTACAATATCAATTTTTTCATCGCCGAGCTCATCTACAACAGGTTGAATACGTACAGCTTGCTGACCTACGCAAGAGCCGATAGCATCAATATTTTTATCCTTAGAAGTGACGGCAATTTTTGCCCTCGCGCCGGGTTCACGCGCAATAGATTTTATAGAAATTATACCTTCCTGAATTTCGGGGATTTCCATTTCCATAAGTCTGCGCAAAAAGTTGGGATGCGTCCTAGACAGATAAACTTGCGGACCTTTACCGATTCGACGGACTTCAGCAACGTAGCCTTTCACTCTGTCGCCGACATTAAATTTATCTTGCGGAAGTTGGGATTCACTTTCGATAACCGCTTCAGTCTTGCCGATACTCAACACCAAATCGCCGTTATCCTCAACACGAATAACCGTGCCGTTCACAATATCGTTGGCATGATCCGTATATTCATCATAAACAATAATTCTTTCCGCCTCACGGATTTTTTGGGCAACGACTTGCTTAGCGGCTTGGGCGGCAATTCGTCCGAAGTCTCCGGCGGGAATTTCTTTTTTAACCACGTCGCCGATATTATATTCGTCATTAATTCTGCGTGCATCGTTCAAAGAAATTTCGCGGTCAGGATTTTGAACTTTTTTAACTACGTCGCGCACTTCCATAACGCGGAAAGTTCCATTTGCGCGGTCAATATCAACGGTAATATTTTTATCGCCGCTCGTAGTTTTTTTACAAGCAAAAACTAACGCCGATTCAATAGCGTTAAACATTGTCTCCGGCGGGATTTCCCTTTCGGCACACAAATCTTTGAGAGCGTCCAAAAGAAAAATTTCATTTTTGGAGCCTCTCTTTTTTCTTACAGCCAAGTTTTTATCCTCCAATTCTTAAAACTCTATATGAAGTCTGACTTGAGAAATTTTTTCACGCGGTATAGGCTCAAACTCTTTCAAATACAAAAAATTTTTATCGCGGCTATCAAGCGTTCCCGTGAAAAGTTTTTTACCGTCAATCGGCGCATAAAGAGTTACATCAACTGCTTTCCCCTTTTCGCGCAAGAAATCTTTATCTTTTTTCAAGACGCGATCCAAGCCCGGCGACGATACCTCCAAGATATATGAGCCGTCAATTATCGATTCTTCATCTAAAATATCGCCGAGCTTTTGACTCAAGCGTTGACAATCTTCCAAATCAATACCGCCGACTTTATCAACGAAAATTCTCAAGTACCAATCTTTTTCTTTAACAAATTCAACGTCAACCAATTCAAAATCTGTATCATCCAACAGCTTATTCATCAACTCTTCAACGCGAGTTTCAACTTTACCCGACATATATCCTCCTCGAATTTTTCGCGTAATTTAAAAAGTGGACTCGCGCCCACTTTCATAAGAAATTTTTTTGGACAACGAAAACGTCTCCCTACGTTATCAATTCAACGTATTTTATCACATAAAAAAATTTCTGTAAACTATTTTTGTAATCCTACACTTGAAAAATTTATTTTCCGATTAAACGATTGGCACAAGAATTAAATTCAAAAATAATTTTTTCTTCGTCCAAAGTTTTTAATTCGCGATTTTGCATTAAAATTTTTCCGTCAACAATAACCGTATCAGCTGATGAATTATTTGCAGAATAAACCAAAAGCGAAATCGGATTGTAATTCGGTTGCCATTCAACGCCGCTCATATTCCATAAAACTATGTCAGCCTTGTAATCTTTTTCAATTTTGCCGATATTTTTAAATCCTACGGCTTTTGCGCCTTCTTCCGTCCCCATTTTCAGCGCGACATCAGCAGGGATTACAAGCGGGCTCATCTGTTCAACTTTACTAATTAACGCGGCAAGCCGAATTTCTTCAAGCATATCAAGATTATTATTGCTGGACGCGCCGTCAGTACCGATTCCCACAATTATTTTTGAATTTAACATTTTTGTAACGGGAGCCATTCCGCTCGCCAATTTCAAATTACTGCCGGGATTATGTGCTACGCGGACATTTTTTTTGCGCATAATTTCTATTTCATTATCGCTTAAATATACGCAATGCGCCGCTAAAAATCCTAAGTCAAGCAATCCTGTTTCAGCTACGACTTCAAAGGGACGCTTACCATAATTTTTCATGCAGTCATTAATCTCATCAAGAGTTTCATTCATGTGCATATGAATTTCCGCGCCGAGACTTCCCGCAACTTCAGCAATTTTTTTCAGAAAATCCGGCGGACAAGTATAAATCGCGTGAGGTCCAAACATTACCGTTATACGCCCATTTGCCGCGCCGTTAAAATTTTTGTACAAGTCAACGTTGGTCTGAAGTTTTTCTTCGCCGTTAAAAATACCGATAATCCCGCGACACAATACCCCGCGCATTCCCGATTCTTCAACAACGTTTGCAACTTCCTCCATATTCGGTCCGTACATATCCATAAATGTCGTTGTGCCGCCGCGAATCATTTCAACCACCGCCAATGCCGCGCCCCAATAAATATCTGCGCGTTTCATTTTTTCTTCGATTGGCCAAATATCTTTTTGAAGCCAGTCCATTAACGCTTTATCGTCCGAATAACTGCGCAACAAAGTCATTGATGCGTGAGTATGTGCGTTTACAAAGCCGGGCGTAGCAAATTTTCCGCGACCGTCTATGATATTTTTTCCATTAAGATTTTCAAGCTTTTCAGTAGTGATTCGCGAAATTTTATCGTCCTTAATAAAAATATTTCCTTCTAAAACTTTCCCGTCCGCAAAATATTTCACGTCGCGGATTATCATTTCATTTTCAAACGGCATAAAAATCCCTCCTAAAAATTTTCTTACATTATAGCACAAAAAAATCTTCGACAAAAATTTTTATCGAAGATACAATTTAAAAAATGTTCAATATAATTCTTACTTAATCTTGCCGATAATTGTTTCGCCGCCGCGTACTTTTTCGCCCTTTTTCACTAAAACTTCAACGTTATCAGGAACAACAATTTCTGTACACGAGCCGAAACGAATTAAGCCGTAAAGTTCACCCTTTTCAAGTTTATCATCAAGAGTAACCCAGCTGACAATTCGACGCGCCAAAATCCCTGCAATTTGCGTAACCGTGACGCGTAATTTTTCATTTTCAATTCCGATTAAGTGCCGCTCATTCTCAAAGCCTACAGAATCTTTATAAGCGGGACGAAATCTGCCGCAAATATATTTCTGTAACTTAATTTCTCCGGCTATCGGACTTCTATTTACGTGAACATCAAAAACTGACAGAAAAATTATAACCTTCGTGCAGGGAGATTTTAAAAAATCATCGTCAGCCATTTTCACAACATCTTGAACAGTTCCGTCCGCAGGCGAAACAATTAGCGATTCGTCGACAGGAATTTTTCTTTCTGGACTTCTGAAAAAATAAATGCAGTAGCAAGCCAATACCGCAAAAGGTATCGCCGCGTAAGGATTAATCACAATTCCGAAGAATGTCGCGATAAATAACGCTATCCCCGCGAAATAATATCCTTCCTGAATTATTTTCAAAATATCCACTCTCCATTACTTTTTCTTACTGCGCACAACTTTCATCACAAATTTTGGCAAGGCTACAAGTCTACCTGCGCGGCTTGGTTGTAACATTGCGCGGAAAAGCCATTCCAATTTGGCGCGTTGCATCCATTTAGGAGCACGTTTCACGACTCCCGCCATAACGTCAAATGTTCCTCCGACTCCGATACTTACAGGAACATTTAATTCATTTTTATGCGCGGCTAGCCATTTTTCTTGTTTTGGAACTCCCAACGCGGCAAGTAAAATGTCCGGTTGAGAATTTTTAATCTGCGCGATAATTTCCGGTTCGTCATCAACATTAAAATATCCGTTGCGCGTGCCGACAATTTTTATTCCGGGATAAAGTTCCTCCGCCTTAACTTTTGCTTTATCGGCAATTTCCGGAGCTGATCCGAACAGAAAAAATTTGTATCCCTTCGACGGAGCAATTTTCATAAGTTCCTGCACCAAATCAAAGCCGGCAACTCTTTCAGGCATTTCGTAACCTAAATGATGTGCCGCCCAAACTGTTCCCGCGCCGTCAGGCACAACCAATTCCGCCGCACTCAAAATATTTTTAAGTTCAACGTCTTTCGTTGCCCGCAATAACATTTCTGCGTTGGCTGTTGCGACGATTGAATTTTTTTTTGCCGCTATCAATTTTTCTACAAAATTAACCGCTTGCGCCATTGTTACCGCGTCAACTTTCACGCCTAAAATTTCTACTCTTTCACTCATCAAATTCAAATTCTTTCGTATTCCAAATTAATTTTGCCAACTGAATAACCAGATTAATTCTCTCCTTAATCTCGGCTTTACCAAATTTACTATAGGGCTTGAACGGCAAATTATTTTCCTCAATGAATTTTTTAAATTGAGGATTGTTATCGTAGGTAGATTCGACCAACGAAGCCGTAAAAATATTCCCGTCATTTGAGCCGTATTTCGCCCGTTTAATTTTATATTTTTTATCGCTGAGACTTTTATTTATACTTCCACGAAGCAACAACAACGCCCCTATGCTGTTACGATAAATTTCAAATTCTTCTTTGCCTGAAAATACACTTTGGAACTTTTCAAAATCACTACAAATTATGTGTTCAATCTGAAAAGTGTTTTTTCCTTGAGGTTTCATATATTCAACATAATTAGAATTTACGTTGGTCTGTTCTTCAATAAATCCGGTGATTCTCGACAAAATATTTTTAATGTATTTTTTTGTAAAACTATTCAAACCAAATGATTGAAGCACCAGATAATTGTAATTTAATTTTTCGTAATGATCTTTAAGTTTATTTTTGAGTTCATCGACCGAAACGCGGCGAATATCAAGCGTGACATCAAATACATAATGCTTGACGATATTTTGAGCCACTGAGCGATATTGTGTCACTCTTGAATTAATCAGCAGGTCAATAAATCGCGCCGTAAGATTAATTTTTTTAGTAATTATATCTGCGGTATCATCTTCGCAAATTGATGCCATCAAAAGTTGCGGTTGCAGGGTGAACATTAATTGCGAGTTGTAATAAATATATTTTGTAGTCTCATCAAAATTCTTTTCGGCGTTCTTAATTTGACAATATATTTTTGTGAAACGGAAAAAATCCTCAATAAAATTTTCATAGTCCGAAGAAATTTTGAGCTTTAATCTTTCGTGTTCTTTGCGTATCCACTGATGAAAAGCCCCACCAATCATATCGGAATCTTCTTCGTCAGCGGCATATTGAGCGCGAAGCCACGCCTTGATGAAAATTTCGTCGCCCTTGTCATCATCTTTTTTTAAATCTGAAATTGTTTCCTTCCAACGAAAATTTATAGATTCTCTTGTATTATCATCAGTAATTTCAGAAAGCAAATAGCCCTTCAACATTTCCGTAGAAGTAAGATTTAGTCCGCGATCATTCATAGTCACAAAAACTTTTTGAGCATCTTGATCTGTATCGGCAACAATCTCCACGAAAATTACTTTTTCAATCAGCCAATCGCAAAAATATAAAATCATTTCGTCGGTTATGCTTTCAGGAAAATTTTCCCTAATATCTTTATACCGCTCCCAAAGATTTTTGACGGATTCTTCGGCATTGGTAGCAGAAAATTCGTCGCCTTTAAAAATCGTTTCCATGCAAATTTGTCTTTCGGGAACGTTTATAGTAAAAGATTTTTCGCCGTATTTTTCGGAAAAAATCAGCGGCTTAAGAACATCGTAACCCTCGCCCTTTTGGCGCAGACGATTATTTAAATACATCAAAAGCAACGTTAATGAAGAAAATCTTTGTTGACCGTCGATAATTGCGTTATTTTGTTTTGCAATCACAATCGACCCCATAAAGTACGTTCCATAATTTTCAACCTCAGATCGCTTGTGGTCCGGCTTGTAATTATTCAAAAATTCCGATGTCAAATCCTCAATCAATTCATTGATATGTTTCGCCTGCCAACGATATTCACGTTGATAATAATGAATCGTGTATTTATTATTTTGAAGGAGAATCTTTAAATTTTTGGGCGTACTTGTAATTTCATTCATAAGTTGGACATCCTCAAATCATTACTCCACCGTAACAGATTTTGCCAAATTTCTCGGCTTGTCAACGTCGCAGCCTCTGGTTATCGCCGCATAATACGCTAAAAGTTGCAAAGGTACGACAGTCAACAACGGAATTAAAAGTTCGTCGGTATCAGGCACAAAAATTACATGATCCAAATATTTTTCTAATTCCGTGTCGCCTTCCGCCGCAATTCCTATTACTATCGCATCTCGCGCCTTAACTTCCTTAATATTCGACAAAGTTTTTTCGTAAACAGATTTTTGAGTTGCAAGCGCAATTACCGGAACGCCCTCAACTATCAACGCCAAAGTTCCGTGTTTAAGTTCTCCCGACGCATAAGCCTCCGCATGAATATACGAAATTTCTTTTAATTTTAATGCGCCTTCCAACGCTACGCAATAATCTAAACTTCTTCCAATATAAAATACATCTTCGTTAAATCCATATTGACGCGCAAAAGTTTTTATCGGATCTACGTCTGATAATGTTTCGCTAATCTGCGCGGGAATTTTTTTCAACTTGCAAATTAATTCTTTCAATCTGTCTGAAGGAATTGTGCCGTTAATTTGCGCCATATACAAAGCTAACATAAACATTAAAATTAATTGTGTAGTGTAAGCCTTCGTCGACGCAACCGCAATTTCAGGACCAGCCCAAGTGTGAATTACATTTTCTGCTTGTCTCGCGATTGATGAACCGACTACATTTGTTATTGCTAAAGTTTTTGCGCCTAATCTACGTGATTCTTTCAAAGCCGCTAATGTGTCGCTTGTTTCGCCGGATTGACTGATTACTATCACCAAAGTTTTTTCATCAACAATCGGCTGACGGTAGCGATATTCGCTCGCCAAATCTACTTCTACCAATTTTCGCGCTAACTTTTCGATGTAAAATTTACCGACAAGCCCAGCATGATACGCCGTACCGCAAGCTACTATGTAAATTTTATTTATTTCGTCAAGAAAATTTTTATCCCAATTCAATTCATCCAGAATTATTGACGCACCGTCTTTTGCAATTCTTTTACTCATCGTGTCGCGAACTGCCTTTGGTTGCTCGTTAATTTCCTTCAACATAAAATGTTCATAGCCGCCCTTTTCAGCCGCCTCAGCATTCCATGTTACGTGGAAAGTTTTTTTGATAATTATTCCGCCGCGCCTGTCAATGACTCGTACAGAATCTTTTTTGACTATTGCAATTTCGCCGTCGTTCAAAATATATGTGTCGCGAGTTTTTGAAATTATTGCAGGTATATCCGACGCTATAAAATTTTCTCCCTTACCGAGTCCTACGACCAAAGGATTTTCCTGTTTCGCGCAGATTAACACATCGGGATTTTCTTTCGACATAAACGCCAATGAATATGATCCTTCTATCAAATCTAAAACTTTTCTGACTGCCTCAACAAAATCGCCAGAATAATTTTCTTCAAGTAAATGCGCTACAACTTCAGTGTCAGTCTCCGAAATAAATTTATGTCCGCGTTCAATCAATTTTTCCTTCAAAGTCATAAAATTTTCTATAATTCCGTTATGAACCACGACAAAATTTCCGTGACAATCAGTGTGAGGATGTGCATTTATATCTGAAGGTCTGCCATGCGTCGCCCAACGCGTATGTCCGATTCCGATTGTTCCGTTAAGTTTTTGATTTTTCAGCTTATCTTTCAGCGAATCAAGCCGACCTACTGATTTTTCTATAAAAATTTCTCCGTTTTCCATTACCGCAACACCGGCTGAATCGTAGCCGCGATATTCAAGTTTCGTCAAGCCGTCCAACAAAAATGTTATCGCTTTACTTTCGCCGATATACCCTACTATTCCACACATATTTTTTCTCCTCAATGAATTTTTTCTGAATCATTTTTGCGGAATTATATATCACTTACGCGGCGGCGTCAAATAAAATATGACAAAGATTAATCTTACAACCGTTTAGATAAAAAATATTTCTTCCATTATTTTGTCAGCTGAATAAAAATTTCTTCCAAAGTTTTACCGTTGCAAAGATTTTCAGTTTTATCAAGAGCAACCAATTTTCCTGCGTTCAAAATTGCCACTCTATCGCATAAAAATTCAGCTTCTTCAATGTAATGCGTCGTTAAAATTATCGTGATTCCTTGAGATTTTAAAGTTTCAATCAATTCCCAAATTTTACGGCGAACTTGCGGGTCAAGGGCTACGGTCGGTTCATCTAAAAATAAAATTTTCGGCTCATGAATCAGTGCGCGAATTATCAATAAACGCCGTTTCATTCCGCCAGACAAACTTTTTACGAAATAATTTTTAACTTTTTCCAATTCGACGAAGTTTAAAAGCTCGTCGATTTTTTGTTTACGTAAATTTTTAGGTAAATGGTAAAGTCTTGCGTGCAGTTCCAAATTTTCGTAAACAGTTAAATCTTGGTCGAAATTTAAATGTTGAGGAACGATTCCGATTAAATTTTTAATAAAAATTTCGTTTCCGACGGTTAATTTTTCATCAAAAAAAATTTGTCCTGAAGTAGGATTTAACTGCAGAGTCAACATTTTTATCGTAGTAGTTTTTCCCGCGCCGTTTTTACCCAATAATCCAAAAACTTCTCCGCGCAGAATTTCAAAACTTAAATCATTTACGGCGGTTAAATCACCGAATTTTTTTGTAATATTTTCTAATTTTATCATTAACTTTTAATCAAATCCCAAAGTTTTTCTTTTTCTACAAAATCTATTATAAAAACGTAAAAAATATTGCCTTCCTCTTTCGAATGTACTAATCGCCCAAAATCTTCAATAATTTTAATGTGCCCTTTCGCAGTTTTTATCCGATAACGAACATAATCATAACCCGCTGAAACTTCAATTTGCTCATAAATTGTTTTCTGAACTTCTTCCCAATCTTCAGGATGAACACAGCCTTTAAAGCTGTTTTTTGTAAATTTTCTAAATTCCTCAAGCGATTCACAATCATAAATTTTTAAAAGTCGCGTGTTTGCATACAAAATTTCAAGATTTTCATTATCGCGATAAAGTAAAAATCCACCCGGCATTCCTTCAGAAATTTGCGATAAACTTACGCCAAGTTGCGCACGATTATCATAAATCATTTGTGGAGAAAATTTTTTATAATTATTTCGCCCTGACATTTTTACGGAATATAAAGCCATATCTGCATTTTGATAAAGTTCACCGTAATTTTTCCCCTGATTCGGAAAAAGTGAATAGCCTATCGACATCGTATATTTTACGCGCTGATTTTTATATTCCACAAATTTTTGCATTAAACTAAACTTTTTTAAACGATTTTCAACTTCATCAGCAGAAATATTTACTAAAATTACAAGAAATTCATCACCGCCGATTCGCGCAACAATCCCGTCATCTTTAAAATTTTTACTCATTTTCATAGCCGCATCTTTAATAATTTTATCGCCGCAATCATGCCCGAATCTGTCATTAATTTGCTTAAAATTATCTAAATCCAGAATTATAAACGCAAATTTATTATTTTCCACCAAAAATTTTTCAATTAAATCAACGGCAGTCCTGCGATTATAAAGCCCCGTCAAATTATCGAGTTCAATTAATGAAATCATTTCGTCATTAGTTCGGCGATAAGCATCAATGTCAAAAATTAGGAAAAATGCATGAACTTCATTAACATCTGGAGATTCGCGAATTTGATAGGCGGCGTGCAACCAGATTGGTTTTGATTCTTCTTCGGAACGTCGTAAAAATTCAATTTCCCCAAAAATTTTCCCGTTTTTATATGAATTTAATAAATTTTCGAGATTAAAAAAATTTTTAACATCATTTTGATAATTTTCGACGATATTTAAGATAAAATTATGAATAACTTCATCATAAGTCATAGAAATATAATCGTAAAATTCGCCGATAAATCCCAATTTTCCGAGATGCATATACAAAATTTTATTGGAAGTTAAATTAGCCTCAAGATAAAAAGAATTATATAAAAATTTTTTAAAAGAGCCGTAACCGAGAATATAAGTAAAAGAGCGACTTGCGAGCAATAAAAAAATCGGATTGCCGGGCATATCGTAATATTCCATACCTTTATGATTAATTTCCGGTAAACGTCTTGCGCGATCAGCGTCGATATTTCTTGCACAACATAAAAAATATTTTTCGCCGCGATGAATCATAGGAATAAGAATATACATTTGCCAAGTAAAATTATGAAGTTCATTTCTGGTACGAAAATAATCAATAACGTAATTTTCGCCAATTTCTTGGATCCTTTCTTCAAGAGTTGCCAAATCGAAAAATTTTTCAAATTTTAATCTGTCTTCGACGTGAATATTTTTTTCAGCGAAATTTTTAATAGATTGTTCGACGGAACCTTTAACAAAACTTTCGATATAACGCGGCGAACCGATATAAATATTTTCAACTTCTGTGCCGTCGTGACGAATTAAATCGATTCTGCTGTAAAGAGTGTACAAAAATTTCAGCGAAACATTTTGTCTTTCGTCTCTTTTCATAGAAATATCCGTAGAAATATAATCGATAACTGCTAAAAGTGCGCCAATTTTTGTTTCTGAATTATAAGCGATACATCGTAGACGAATACTGAAAAAACCTTCACTCGTAACAAAATCGCAACGATCTTCTTTACCGATATTTATACATTGTTGAACGATACTGCGAATTTTTATGGCAAAAGGCAATGAAAAATTATTAAAAACATCATCAGGTGAATATTTTTCGCCGAATCCGAGATTTTTAAAAATATTTTTAAAACCTGCATTTGACATTAAAAAATTAAAATTTCTGCCGTCAAATTCGGTAATTGCGAGAGGTAAGCCGTTAAAAACAAAATTATTATCTAAATCAGTTTTAAGCGGAGTTTGAGAAAGTAAATTTACGCGCCCGATTTTATTAAAATAGTTTATTTCTTGAGGATTTTCATAAAGATTTTTGGAGCGATTAAGCATTTCAAAAGATTTTGGGCGATCGAATAAAAAGCCTTGAGCATTTTCACAACCTGTTTGACGTAAAAATTCCAAAACAATTTCATCTTCTACGCCTTCCATTAAAGTTTTTATTCCCAATTCTTTAGCCATATTCATAATATTTTTCAAAATAAGGCGTGAACGTTTACTTGTATGGAAATTTTGCAGAAAATGTCTGTCTATTTTCAATAAATCGAAATCAATTTCTTCAAGGACATTGAGGGAAGAATATTTACTTCCGAAATTATCGAGCCAAATTTCAAAGCCGTTTCTTTTAAATTTTTCCAAAACATTATAAATTTCTTTACGATTTTCGCCGAGAGCCCGCTCCGTAATTTCGATATTTAATAAATTTGTCGGCAAATTATTTATTTTTAAAGCTTCAGAGGCAAATTCCGGCATATTTAAAACTTGAAAATCAAGCGCACTCAAATTAATTGACACAGGAACAATAGGAAATCCGTAATCTTTGGAAATTCTGAGTTGCGCACAAACTTTTCTCAAAATAAAAACGTCCAGCTTATGAATAAGCCGAGCGTCTTCAAGTACGCCTATAAAATCAGCGGGTGAAAGAAATCCAAATTCAGGGTCTTCCCAACGGGCAAGTGCTTCATAAGCGCAAATTTTTCTGCTTAAAACGTGAACAATCGGCTGATAATAAACTTTTATATAATCCTGCGTATCTGGTTCATCAATGCTTTTAATTATATGTTGTTTAAGTTCTTCGCGTTTAGCCAATTCACTGTTGTAGTAAGCAAAATGGATTTTTTCGGAATCTTTCACAGAATTGCAAGCAATTTCGGCGCAATTTTGAGCGTGAGAGGAAGTTTCTTGCGATTGGCAGGGTACGACATAAACTCCTGCCTCAATTACAATTTTTTCGGTATTTTTAAAAAAAGCGACCGAATTTCCAACAATTTTAATACGTTTTTCAATATCATTGTTGTAAGCCAAAACAATAAATTTATCATTCAGGTAACGTGCAACGCAAAATTCAGGGAAAGTAGTTGAAATAATGTCGAAAATATGTGCAAGCAAAAAATCGCTTTCATCAAAACCGTTAAGATAATTAAAAAGCCGAAAATTTTTCACGTCAAAATGTATGAAAACCAGCCCTTTTTGGCGTTCAAAGGCGTTATCAAGCACTTTTTGTGAAAAACGGCGAAAATATTTAAGGTTCGGAAGTTTCGTAAGAATATCCGTTGTATTTAATTTTTCATTCAATTTTTAACTAACTCCAGAAATATTATCGGCTATTTCAGAATTTCTTTGTTCAAAAAAAGCTATAAAATCGTCAACCGGCATAGGCTTAGCATTTAAATAACCTTGTCCGTAACGACAACCGAGACTAAGCAATAAATTTTCTTCCTCAACAGTCTCAATACCCTCGCAAATTACATTCATATTCAGAGAATGTCCAAGTTCAATGACTTTGCCGAGTATTTTTTTCATTTTTTGAGAAGTATCCGCGCCGGTCAAAACAGATCTGTCAATTTTCATCGTATCCATCGGTAAACTGCTTAACAAACTGAAAGATGAATAACCCGCGCCGAAATCATCAACAGAAATGCTAAATCCCAATTCTTTCAAACCTTTTATAATTTTTTCTGCATTTTGCCGCGCAGATTGTTTGTCAAAATCTCCGAACATTGTTTCGGTTATTTCCAATTCAATCAAATTCGGCGGAAGTTGATATTTCACGACAATGTTACGCATTTTGTCCAAATAGCCTTCCTCCGTCATATGAAGGCGCGATTGGTTGACGGAAATAGGCACAACCGGCTGACCCGTCGCAAGCCTCAACATTTGCAACTGACAAGCTTTTTCCAAAATATAATAGTCAACTTGAATAATAAAACCGTTTTGCTCAAAAAGCGGAATAAATTTGCCCGGCGGCATAAATCCCAATGTCGGACTAATCCAACGTACAAGGGCTTCCGCGCCGATAATTGCCCTCGTTTTAATGTCATATTTCGGCTGATACCACGCCTTAAACTCATCATTATTTAAAGCGTCAATCATTTGATTTTCAAGCTCGTGTTCAGTTTTCAAAAGTTCATCCATTTTTTCATCAAAAAATTTCACTTCATTGCTTGAAATTTGTCTGCAAGCATTAATCGCGCGACTGATTGATTGCCGAACACTCAAATTTTCATCATATTCACTGATTCCGGCTTTCATATGGATAACAATTTTTGCGCCTTCGTCGGCAGTATCCATATAGCTGTATTTTTCGATAAATTTTGCAGCCCAATTAGAAATTTCCTCAACACTTTTTGCCTTACAAAAACAAATTAAATGTCCCATATCAATTCCCGCCGCAGTAAGAATTTCGTGTTCAGAATCTTTCAAGCCCTCAGCAAGTTTTTTAAATTGTTTAGTCACAATGTTATAACCTGCATTTTCAGTAATAACCGCGTCGCTCATCATTGCAAAAACAGTAAAAAAAGTTTTTTCATCAGAATTTGTAGTCTTAAAATCTTTTAAAGCGTCAGGAAATTTCATTTCAAGCCAAGCTACATTCGGCAAATCGTATCTTGAATCTGTATACGCCATATGCTGAACCAGTTCAAAATTTTTTTCAGTCATTTTACGTTTATAAATAAATCTGCCGATTAATGCCGTCAAAAGAATTGCAATCAGAACAACAATAAAAAGATTATTATAAATAATTTTTTGCAAATTAATTGCGCTGGTAGCCTGTTGATGTTTAGCGAGCATATCGCGAATCCAACTTGCATCAATGTGATTTATTTCTTTATTGAGAATATGCCAAAGTCTTAAATCTCCGTCTAAACGAGTGCCGAGACCTACCGATTGACTGTAAGCGGAAACTGCACCAACTTCCAAATCATAAGTTCCCGCAGAATCGATAAAAGAGTAAACCGAATCGCGATTAACATAAGTAACATCAGCTTTACCGATTTCAACGGCTTTCAAACATCCTTCAAAATTCGGAAAGTAAACGATATCTTCTTTTGGAAATTTCATTTCAATAAAATTCATCGTGTAAAACATACCGGAAACACAGGCAACTTTAGGATTTTCTGAATATTCCAGAGCATAATTTTCACGAGTTACCGGAACATAATCCATAGAAAAATATGGTTGCGTAGGACTTATATTATATTTTTCCGCCCAACTGAAATCTGAAATTGCGTCCGTGATAAAATCAATTTCGCCGTTTTTAATTAAATCTCTGGCTTCTTCATAAGATTTTGTTTCAACTATTTCAATTTCTATTTTTAAATCCTGAGAAATTCTGTTTATGATGTCAACCATAAGACCTTGCAATTTTCCGTTATCGTCGTGATAAACGCGCGGTTTTTGATAAAATAAAACAGCCGTGCGAAGTTTTTTCTTATCAGCCAAGAAATTTTTTTCACTGCGATTTAAAAGCAAGGGGAAACCTTCCTTGAGAAAATATTTTCTTTTCAAAACGTCACGAATATCCGATTGGTCAAGCAAAAGTTGATCCATTGCCCAATTTAATCTGTCTAAAAGGTCTTTTCTGTCGGCGCGAACGGAAAGCCGATAATTTTGCCTGTCGAACACCGCATAAGTATTTTTTTGTTTATTGTAAAAAAGCATTGCGTCAACATAGCCGTCAACGTCGCCGCGCTCATAAGCATGCAAAATATCTTGGTAAGTCGTATAATTCACCAGCGTATATTGAAAGCCTTCTTCTTTGGCAACTTCATCAAGTCCCGGCGTATCGTAATTTGTCCGAACTCTCGCCAATCTGATATTCGGTTTAATTTTGTCGGGAGTAATAACCAATTCCATTGGAAAACGTCCGACAACATGATCTGTAGACGTTGCATTTACAAGCCATTTGTGATCGCCCGGCACATTGGGAATAATATCAATTTCTCCCGTGTTAAGTTTGTCTAAAAGATTCGTCCAGTCAGCAAAAACTATGTATTCAAATTTACAAGGCATATAATTTTTTAGAAGTTCCATATATTCATAGCCGTAGCCTAAAGTATGTCCGGGTCTGTCTTCCGACAAAAAACTTGTATCGACGACGTAACCGACTTTCAAAACGCCGTAATCTCTGTCTGTTACGGCAGCTTCAACAAAATTTTTACCGTAAAAAAAATTGGCGACTGCAATAATCAACGCCGCAATTAAAGAAAATTTAATTTTCACTACCATAGCAATTTATCATCTCCATAAAAAATTTTAAAAAATATTATAAAAAATTTTTGATAAAAGTCAATCAAAAAAGCCCGCTAAAGTCCCGACACAAGACTTGCGAGCCAGGGGTTGTTGGCAAATTCCAATTTGGAAAAAATTTTTAATATTGAACCTACTTTTCTTTTGGCGCAAAAGAAAAGTAGCAAAAGAAAACATGCCCGCTGAAATCGCATCCGGCGATTTACGCGGGCGGG
>FLNU01000578.1_pt1 | contig 20474 bp, 12 predicted proteins | sample 1140361 | NCBI WGS metagenome assembly FLNU01 (sample SAMEA3878206, study PRJEB12797) | bioreactor metagenome | biome: Moose rumen | place: Sweden | collected 2011-10 | reverse complement strand
GTCCGCAGTAATTATTCCTGTTGTCATGGTTTTTCATCATGTGTGGGGAAGTTACTGCGGGCGGGGACGCCCGTGCTCCCAGAGGCTTGACGGTTGTGGGCATGGGGTGTGTCGCTGCTGTCGGTTGGGCGGAAAAGCGTGAGAAAGTTTGTTTTTCCGGAAATCAATTGTTATTTTTGTAGACGAAAAAGTATGTATTAACGTGACTAATAGTTTACATTACAGTGAGTGACGAGATAAGAGATTTGGAGCAGGAGGGGCTGGAAAGTGAGCAGGAGGCTCGGTTGAGTGCTGCTGAACAGGCCTATCTGGACAGTCTGCCGGAGGGTGGCGACGAGGGGGAGGTGAATGTGGAGCCGGTGGCTGCCGGCCAGCCGCCGCGTTCGGACTATGACCCGACGAAGATGAAGGACTCGATTACGCACCACCTGAGCGGCATGTATCAGAACTGGTTCCTGGATTATGCCAGTTACGTGATTCTGGAGCGTGCCGTGCCGCATATCATGGACGGACTGAAGCCGGTGCAACGGCGCATCCTGCACTCGATGAAGCGGATGGACGACGGTCGCTACAACAAGGTGGCGAACATCGTGGGCCACACGATGCAGTTCCACCCACATGGCGACGCGAGTATCAAGGACGCGCTGGTGCAGTTGGGGCAGAAGGAACTGCTGGTGGACTGCCAGGGCAACTGGGGTAATATCCTGACGGGTGACGATGCGGCTGCTGGCCGTTACATCGAGGCGCGACTGTCGAAGTTTGCGCTCGATGTGGTGTTCAACCCGAAGACGACGGAGTGGAAACTGAGTTATGACGGTAGGAACAAGGAGCCGATTGCGCTGCCGGTGAAGTTTCCGTTGCTGCTGGCCCAGGGTGCCGAGGGCATTGCCGTGGGGTTGTCGTGCAAGATTCTGCCGCACAACTTCAACGAATTGTGCGACGCAGCGGTGAGTTACCTGTACGGCGAACCGTTCCAACTGTTTCCTGACTTCCCGACGGGGGGCTGCATCGACGTGTCGAAGTATAACGACGGCATGCGCGGCGGTGCCGTGCGGGTGCGTGCCAAGATTGAGAAGCGCGACCAGAAGACGCTGGCCATCACGGAGATTCCGTTTGGCAAGACGACGGGCAGTCCGCAGAAGCCGAGCCAGTTTATCGACTCTATCCTGAAGGCGGCTGAACGTGGGAAAATCAAGGTGCGCAAGGTGGAGGACATGACGGCTGCCGGCGTGGAAATCCTGATTCACCTGATGCCGGGCGTGTCGTCGGACAAGACGATAGATGCGCTCTACGCCTTTACGGACTGCGAGATAAGCATCTCGCCCAACTGTTGCGTGATAGACGAGCGGCGTCCGCAGTTCCTCACCGTGAGCGACGTGCTGTGCCGCTCGGTCGACAACACGAAGCAGTTGATTCGCAGGGAGTTGGAAATACGTCGCGACGAACTGCTGGAGCAGTTGCACTTTGCTTCGCTCGAACGCATCTTCATCGAGGAACGCATCTACAAGGGCAAGGAGTTTGAGAATGCCAAGTCGATGGATGCCGCCTGTGAGTACGTGGACGAGCGGCTCACCCCGTTCTACCCGCAACTCATCCGCGAGGTGACGAAGGACGACATCCTGCGGCTGATGGAAATCAAGATGGCCCGCATCCTGAAATTCAACAAGGACAAGGCCGACGAACTGATTGCCCGCCTGAAGGCTGAGATAGAGGAGATTAAGAAGGATTTGGAGAATCTGGTGGAAGTGACCGCCGAGTGGTTCCGTTTCTTGAAAAAGAAGTATGGTGCCGACCATCCGCGTCTGACCGAAATCCGCTCGTTCGACACGATTGAGGCGGCAAAGGTGGCTGAAGCCAATCAGAAACTGTATATCAACCGTGCCGAGGGATTTGTGGGCACGGGTCTGAAGAAGGACGAGTTTGTGACGAACTGTTCGGACATTGACGACGTCATCCTGTTCTACCGCGACGGAACGTACAAGGTCATCAAGGTGGCCGACAAGGTGTTCGTGGGCGAGACGGAACGCAGCAAGCGCGAAAAGCGGAAGGCCGAAATCATCCATATCGACGTGTTCAAGAAGAACGACAAGCGCACCATCTACAACGTGTGCTACAAGGACGGCAAGTCGGGCATTACCTTCATCAAGCGCTTCAACGTGACCAGCATGACGCGCGACCGCGAATACGACGTGACACAAGGCACGCCGAAGTCGCGCATCACCTACTTCACGGCCAACAGCAACGGCGAGGCCGAAGTCATCAGAGTGACCCTGAAACCGCTGGAGAAACTGAAGAAACTGACCCTGGAGAAGGACTTCTCGTCGATTGCCATCAAAGGCCGTGGCAGCATGGGCAACCAACTGACCAAGCACGACGTGCTGCGCATTCAGTTGAAGAGCCATGGCGGCAGTACGCTGGGCGGACGGAAAGTGTGGTACGACCCCGACGTGCAGCGCATTAACTATGACGACCACGGCACTTACCTGGGCGAATTCCAGAACGAGGACAGCATTCTCGTCGTACTGCCCAACGGCGAATTCTACCTGACCGACTTCGATGCCAACAACCACTATGAGCCTAACATCCTGCGCATCGAGAAATTCAACCAGGGCAAAGTCTGGACCGCCGTACTGGTCGATGCCGAGAACGACAACAACCCCTACATCAAGCGCTTCGTCATGGACGCGTCGGTAAAGCACCAGAACTTCCTGGGCGACAATCCGAAGTCGCAACTGCTGTTGCTCACCGACACTTGCTTCCCGCGCCTTGAAGTCAATTTTGCCGAACCCGAGACCTACCGCGGACCGCAGGAGATAGATGCCGAACAGTTCATTGCCGTGAAGGGATTCAAGGCCAAAGGCAAACGCATCACGACGTTTGCACTGAGCAGCGTGACCGAACTGGAGCCCACCCGATTCCCCGAACCCGAGGAAGAACCCGTGGAGGCGGAGCCTGAGACGGAGGAAGTGGACGTAGAACCCGAGGAACAACCAGACACCCCACAGGCCGAGACTGCCGAGGTGCCTGAGGAAGAACCAGCACGCGAGAAAAGCGAAGACGAAATCAGAGACGAACTGACAGGCCAACTGCGCTTGTTCTAATGCCTGCCGACATGACTACCGCCCACCTGCACCGCCTCCTGACCTGCCTGCTCCTTGCGTTAGGCACCACCTGCCTGACGGCTACTGCCCAGCAGCGGCACCACAGCGTCATGGTCGGTGGCGGACTGGCCGACGTGCTCGACACCTATCTCTCGCCCTACAGTTACAAGGGCGGTGGCGTGCAACTCATGCGCGAGACACAACGCCCCGTCACTTCACGCCTATGGCGCGACGACAGTGTCCGCACCACCTTCCAAACCCTCTTGGACCTCAATGCGGCTTGGACGGAGAATCCTGCCGGCAACGTCAACGAACTGGCTGGCGGACTGCGCTACGCCATGGGCTGGCTATACGCACTGCCAGCCCTGCAGCCCTCGCTGCGCCATCCGCAGCAGTCGCTCCAACTGGCTTTCGGCCCCATGTTGTCAACCTACTTGGGAGGCGTCTACAACGACCGCAACGGCAACAATCCCGCACAGGGCAAGGCTGACCTCATGCTCGACCTCACCGTGCAGGCCACCTATCGCTTCCCCTTGCTGCATCGTTACTGCCAGTTACGCTACCAGGCCGTCGTGCCCTTTGTCGGTGTTGCCTTCTCGCCCAACTACGGCCAGTCCTACTATGAAATGTTCACACTCGGACAGACCGACCACAACGTCGTGCTGGCCAACGTGGGCAACATGCCCTCCATGCGCCACCTGCTGACACTCGATTTTCCCTTGCGGCGCACGGGCACGGCTACGATGCTGCGCCTTGGCTATGCCGGCGAATTCATGCAGAGCACCTTCAACAAACTGGACTACCATAGTTACACCCATTCCTTCATGATAGGGTTCACTAAGACCTTTCAACGCCTATGACACGTATCAGCCGCTTACTTCTGACCCTTCTCAGCACGGTATTGCTGACGGTTGCCTGCGTGAAGGAAGACCTGCCCGCGAGCAACACGCCCGAAGGCAACTTCGAAGCACTGTGGCAACTGATGGACGAGCACTACTGTTTCTTTGACTATAAGAAAGAGACGTTGGGAGTGGACTGGGACCGCATTCACGACGAATACAGGAAGAAACTCAACCCCAAGATGGACCGCTACCAACTGTTCGAAGTGCTGAGTCAGATGCTGGGCGAACTGCGTGACGGCCACGTCAACCTCGGAGCCGCTTTCGACCTGGGTCGCAACTGGAGTTACTTCGAAGACCATCCCTCGAACTTTGACCAGTCGTTGGTGGACGAATATCTGGGTACAGGTACCGACTACAGCATTGCTTCCTCGCTGCGCTACCGCATCTTGGACGACAATGTGGGATACATCCGATGCAGCACATTTGCCAGCGGCATAGGTGACGGAAACCTCGACTACGTCCTCGATCACCTGAAACTCTGCAAGCACCTCATCATTGACCTGCGCGACAACGGAGGCGGCACCCTGACCGATGCCCACCGACTGGCTGCACGATTCACAAACGAGAAACAACTGGTAGGCTACGTGTGCCATAAAACCGGCAAGGGACACAGCGAGTTCTCCACGCCGAAGCCCTTCTACGTCGAACCCAGTGAAGGCGTGAGGTGGCAGAAACCTGTGGTGGTGCTCACCAACCGTTCCGTGTTCAGTGCCGCCAACAACTTTGTCATGTGCATGCGACGCTTTCCGCAAGTCACCATCATGGGCGACCACACAGGAGGCGGCAGTGGCATGCCCTTCACCCAGGAACTGCCCAACGGCTGGAGTGTCCGCTACTCGGCAGTCGTCCTGCTCGATGCTGACAAACAGCATACAGAATTCGGCATCGACCCCGATGTTTTTGTAGAGTTGGACGAGGCAGACCGGCTGCGTCATCGTGACACCTTGATTGAAACTGCAAGAGCGATGCAGTAAACCCTTCGTCGTCTGCAGTCCATCCTAATGTTCCTTATGGATGCAGGAGGTTAAAGGTTAGAGGGCAAGAGTCAAGAGTCCTCATTGCCCTGGGAGCGCGGTAATCACAAAGTGCTTTGGCTCGTCCAAAGACCTCCCCGTCCGCAGAAGGAACCGAAGGAACAGCGAGAGCAATGCCGAACAACGTTTGAGCATTGCCGAGTCGTGACTGAGGAAGACAAAGTCAACCGAGGGGGCCATGCGGGCTTGCCCCGTCTCCCTGAAGGCCATGCCGTATAGCAAAGGAAACAAGAAATCCAAAAAACTTCCGAGTTGTGAAGTTTTTTGGATTTCTTGTTTCCTGAATTTTGTTTTTTTACTACCTTTGTGACCCGTAAGCGCTTGTGGCGGAATTGGTAGACGCGCCAGACTTAGGATCTGGTGTCTCACGACGTGCAGGTTCGAGTCCTGTCAGGCGCACATGTCGTCTTCTGTCAAGAAATTTCAATGACCTTCTTTCCGAAAACGCAAGGCCCAGACGAAAAACCGTCTGGGCCTTGTGTTTTCTCTACTTGGGTAGGGTTGTTCAGAAGAGTGTGTGAAGATTAGTTGGGAATCATGACTTTACGGACGGTAACGTTGCCGTCAGTATGGATGATTCGTTGCAGGCTGATGCCACCAACGAGAGGCTGGGATATGTGTCGTCCGTCGGTGGTGTAGTATTCCACATATGCTACAGGCGTCATAGACTGTTGCATGTTGTCAATGCTGGTTTCTCCATCAACAGGTTCAAGAACGTAAGGAAACGCCGTGAGGGTTTCGTAGGCGGAGAAATTGATACTGCCGTCGGCGTTGGTGGCCCAGTAAGAACGGGGTGTTCCGTTGCCGTAGATGGCGATGCAGTCGGTTCCCTCGGCTCCCTCGATACGCATACGATATAGCGAGGCTACGTCGGAGCGCATGTCACCTGTCCGGAATAAATAGGCGTTGTCAAGTTTTGAAATGAAGTCGTAGCGTGCACGTTCGGGGCGGATGATGTTCCAAATCTGAGTGTCGGGCTGACTGTCGTCTTTCTGAGTGAAATAGGGTGGGTTGCCATCGCCTGGGTTGGTGAGGTAGCGTCCCGATGCAATGTCCTTGATATAGTAGTCACCTGGCTGGATGAGCGGGTCGTTGGCCATTTTCACGTAGAGATTGAAGGTGCAGGTGATGGTCTGCCCATCGTGCAGGAAGGTGGCAGTGAAGGTCTGGGAGGTTTGTATGTCGTCGACATGGATAGAGATGCCTGTCTGTCCGTTGCTCCATTGAATTTGGTCGTCGATGACGGTAGAGGGGACATTGAGGCTGAGGAGAGCGTCCTTGCCTTGTGTGACAATCATTTCACTGGTGTTTTCCTTCACACCGTCAACAGTGATGAATTGTTCGACGGGGATGACGGTGAGGTGGAACACCTGTTCGCCTACAAATCCGCCTTGGTCACGGTAATGGCAGGTATAGTCGCGGCTGGTTGTGATGTTTGGAATGACGATGACGCTGTTGCCCGTGGCACCATTGTCCCAGCGGTAGTCGTTGGTCCATCCGCCATTGTTGCCTGTGTAGAGAATGACGCTCTTGCCATAACTGACGGCCATTTCGGTGGTTTGGTAGATGACGCCATCGACGGTAATTTCCGGATGGAGGACATTGGGTGTACAGTCGCCTGCCACAGCAATGGAGAAATTGCGGTAGGAGGGTGTGCCGGCATCAGTGGTGTAGCACACTCGGTAGATGTAACTATGGTCGGCACTGACGGTGATTTCTCGACTGGTCTCGCCTGTATTCCATTGCCAAGAGCCATTGTCGGTCACGCCTGCAGGCAGGACGGGAATGAGTGTGATGCTGCTGCCGTCAGCAGGGATGGCTCGTGTTGAGGTGGCTTCGTAGTTGTATTTGAGTCCACCCAAATCGGTCTGGTTGAGTGTCTGTCCCTTGTAGACAATCTGGCCGTTCAGTTCGAGCGGAGCCTTTTCAGGGTCGGCCATTTCAGGACGGTAACAGGTGAGGGTGGAGAAGCCGAGGTGGTCATATCCGCCTGAGGTCTCTCCGTAACTGTGGCCTCCCATGTCGTAGCCGTCAGTTCCTCGAAGTGCTTTGGCTGCCATTTCAGAGTAGGGCACCTTCACGCCTTTCACGCCTTGATAGTGGCCTACGATGCGATCCCAGTAGGGACGCCAGTGAGCCTCGTTGCCGCAACCGGTCATCACCCATCCGTTGTGCCATGCTGTACGGCAGTCACAGTAGCGGTAGTTGGTCCAAGGCAGGTTGGAGAGGTTGCCGAAGTCGTGGGCTGCCACGAATTCGAGGCCGGCAATGAGGCGGTGGTCCATATAGGCAAACAGGTCGTCGCCTTGGTTGTAGGCTACTTGTGCAATGTCAACGGCCAAACCTGCTGCCATCTGTTCGTGTCCGCAGTCGCGTCCCGATTCCTGCATCTGTCCCAGTTGTCCGTAAGGGCCACGTTCGTCATCGTAGACGACGGGTACGAGGTTGCCCAGAAACTCGGTGAGGCCCCAATTCTGCACTTCTTCCGTGCGGTTGACGCACTGGTCGGCGGGGAAGTTGCCCACGTGGTCGTATTTGAAGAAGGAAAGGCCTTCGTTGTACATATGCACGTCGTCGAGCAGGATGCCGTAGGAAATCATGGCCATCGTGCAACACAGTCCCCAGTTGCTCCAATAGTGGCCTGGTCGCTGTCCGTTGCTGCCTCCGCCTGCATTGAGCCATGTGTCGTGGCGGCGACGCAGGAAGTCAATCGTGGGCGGGTACCAGGTAGTCATGATGTAGCGTTTGAATTCATCGAAATCCTCTCGGCTCCATCCTTCGTAGTCACGCACGAGTTCTGCCGCCTGTGCAAAGGCATATCCGTAGAGGCCGGCAGCCAGTGAGAGGTTGGTGTTACCGCTGACGTACTTGTTCTGTCGGGCCCATTGCATGAGGATGCGGACGGCTGCATCGGCATTGGCCGTCGTACCGGCAATTTTCCAGACAAGGGCATTCTGATAGGCCATGGCGCCGCCTCGGGCTGCGTTCATGTAGTTGTCGCCGCTGCCGCTGCGCCACACTGTCTCGGTTGGCCAGGTGGCAATGCCGGGCTGTGCGTATTCACCTGCTTTCAAGGCGTTGAAGGCTGCCGTAATGGTCGGGTCGCCGTCTGTCAGCAGTTGCTTGATGCGGTCGAAGTCTGCCTGTGTGTGCAGTCCGCCTGGGTGGACAAATCCGTGGTCACCCGAACTGGGTGTAGAGACTTGGAACATGTCGACGCTGTTGGACTTTTGGGCTTGTGCGAGTGCCTGCTTGAGCAGGTCGACGCGTGCATCGATGAGTGACTGACTGATGCGGTGTGCTTCCAACTGGTTCTCTGCAAGGTTAATTTCGTCCTGTAGTTCGGCCAGTGCATTGGGCAGGTAGTCAGAGCCGGCAATGGCAATGAAGTCCTTGCACGTCTGCAACTGTTGCTCCAGTTGGGTGAAGTCGCCTGGCTGGCCATATTTATATTCATAGTCCAGTTGCTGGCTCACTTCGGCCAGTTCAGCCACCTCGTTGTTCGTAAGGGCTTTGTCGTAGAGACGGAAATCGGCCACGAGTGTGTTTTTCAGATAGTTGTCGCTACTGAAGGGTGCACGTCCTATCCAGTTATAGGCTGGTGCTGCCGTGAAGGTGCTGCTGAGTACTGGCATGGTGGCCAGTGTCTGTACCTGTGTGCCGTCGAGAAAGAGGTCGCCGCGTCTGCCTGCCTGTCGGTACAGCATGTGAATCCAGCGTCCCTTCTCTGACTCTTGTCCCATTTCCATGCCTACCTCGTTGCCCCATCCGTTGGTCGATGTGGCCATGCGCTGTGCATTGAGGCGGTAGGCTGTGTAGGGCGATGCCGTCTGGGTGTTGGCTGCCGACTGTGAGAAGCACCACAGGAAGTAGCCTGCCCCCGACAGCGAGGCGTCTTCATTGACAAAGTAATAGACTGACACTGTGAAATCGTTCAATTCTTTCACGATGGCTCCTGCCTTGGTGGTCATGTCCAGATAGCCGGTTCCGTTGCCCAGGTCGAGCACGTGGAACTTTCCCATCTCGGTCACGCTGGCTTGGTTCATCAGTTTGGCATCGATGCCGTTGCCCGACTGGTCGGGCACGGTCTTGTTGTCCACATTCTCGAAGTTGTAGTGGATTTTCAGGTTCTCGTCTTGAGCCAGTGCTGCTGTCGGGGTGGCCAGGAGGACAAGCAGGAAGGCTACCGTTGTTGTCAGTCTTTTCATGATTTCTTTATTTTTTGGATTTTGTTGATTGTTGCGATTGCAAAGTAACAACAAAAATACGGTGTCCAATGAGTGTTTTGTGGCAACCCGGGGGTAAGATTTTGCAATATCCCGATTCTACCGGCCTATGCACATATAGGTGAAGCCGTTGGCCTCCATCTCGGCAGCGTCGTAGATGTTGCGTCCGTCGATGACCAATGGTCGGCGCATGGACTTGGCCACGACACCCCACGATGGCAGGCGGAACTGTTTCCATTCCGTCAGCAGCAGCAAGGCGTCGGCATCGAGCACGGCGTCGTACATGTCGGTGGCATACTCCACGCTGTCGCCCACTCTGCGGCGGCATTCGTTCATGGCCACAGGGTCGAACACCTTGACCTTGCAGCCGGCCTCGCGCAGCAGTCGGATGGTGACCAGGCTGGTGGCCTCACGCATGTCGTCGGTTTCGGGCTTGAAGGCCAGTCCCCACAGGGCGACGGTCTTGTCGCGCAGGTGTTCCTTTCCGCCGCAGGCCTGCACCAGTTTCTGGAAGAGCACCGACTTCTGCCGTTCGTTCACGTCTTCCACGGCGCGCAACACCTGCATGTCGTAGCCTTCTTTCTCGGCGGTCTTGATGAGTGCCTTCACGTCCTTGGGGAAGCAACTGCCTCCGTAGCCGCAGCCAGGATAGAGGAATTTGTTGCCGATGCGAGAGTCGGCACCGATGCCCTTGCGCACCATGTTCACGTCGGCGCCCACCAGTTCGCACAGGTTGGCAATGTCGTTCATGAAGGAGATGCGGGTGGCCAGCATCGAGTTGGCGGCATATTTTATCATTTCTGCCGACGGGATGTCGGTGAAGATGACGCGGAAATTGTTCAGCAGGATGGGGCGGTACAGGCGCGTCATGATTTCGCGTGCCTTCTCGCTCTCCACGCCCACCACCACGCGGTCGGGCGACATGAAGTCCTTGACGGCGGCTCCTTCCTTCAGGAACTCGGGGTTACTGGCCACGTCGAAGGGGATGTCCACGCCGCGTTTGTCCAACTCTTCCCTGATGGCCTGCTTCACTTTCTTGGCGGTGCCTACGGGCACGGTCGACTTTGTGACCAGCATGGTGTACTTCTTAATGTGTTGTCCGAACGTGCGGGCCACGGCCAGCACATACTGCAGGTCGGCACTGCCGTCTTCGTCGGGAGGGGTGCCCACGGCAGAGAACACCACTTCCACCTCGTCCAGGCAACTGGCCAGGTCGGTCGTGAAATGTAGTCGGCCTTCACGCCCGTTGCGCAGCACGATTTCGTCCAGCCCGGGTTCGTAGATGGGTATTTTTCCTTCCTGCAATGCCTTGATTTTTTCTTCGTTCACATCGACACAGGTCACGTTGACGCCCATTTCGGCGAAACATGCCCCGCTCACCAGGCCTACATAGCCTGTTCCAACAACTGCAATGTTCATAAGTCTGCTGTTTAAGTTTTAAGTTTTTGATTTTCAATTTTCAGTTCATTCAAATCATCGGCAGGCTCTCGCCGTTGATTTTGCGGTAGAGGTCGAGGGCGAACACGTCGGTCATGCCCGAGATGTAGTCCATGACGGCCATGATGCGCGTGTAGGGGTCGGCGGCATCCACTTCGTACTGCGGCGACACGCGGGCCAGCAACAGTTTCGAGTACTCGCGCCCAGGGTGCATGGCGGCCTGGGTGAAGAGGTCGATGAGTTGTGAGATGATGCGGTAGCCGGCCAGTTCTATGTCCACCACGTCCTTGCTGTTGTAGATGCGGCTGCGCGAAATTTCCGTACAGTGCTGGTAGGCCTGGCGGATGTCGGGACTGATGTGGTCCACCAGTGAGCCTGCAAACCGTCCGTCCAGGATGTCGGCCTCGTGGCTGACGAAGGTGTCGACGCATTCGTGCTCCAGCGTGCCGATGGCGCACGAGCGCAGGTAGACAATCTGCTCGTTCACGTCGGTCACGTGGCGGAAAACGTCGTCCACGTGCTTGTGCCGCTCGGTGGGGATGAACTGCATGAGCAGTTCGCGCGTCTCAGCCGTCGTGAGCAGGTGCAGTTTGTGGGCGTCCTCGATGTCCATGATTTCGTAGCAGATGTCGTCGGCGGCCTCGACCAGCCACGCCAGCGGGTGGCGTGCACAGCGTCGCTGTCCCTCCTGCCCGTCCAGCAACTTGATGCCCAGTTCAGCCGCGATGTTCTCGTAGGTGTCCCGTTCGCTCTGGAAGAATCCGAACTTCGGCTTTGAAGCCAGGATGGAGGGGTAGGGGTACTTCACGATGGCGGCCAACGTCGTGTAGGTCAGCACGAAACCGCCCTTGCGACGTCCCTTGAACGAGTGGGTCAGCAGCCGCAGGGCGTTGGCATTGCCGTCAAATTTCGTCAGGTCGCTCCATTGGGCGTCCGACATGAGCGGTCGGTAGATGTCGCCGCCGCCCTCCTTGAAGTAGGAGGCGATGGCCCGTTCGCCCGAATGTCCGAAGGGTGGGTTGCCCATGTCGTGGGCCAGACAAGCCGCACTCACAATGGAACCGATTTCGGCCACGTGCGTGCCTCTCAGTTCGGGGTGCACGGCCAGCAGCCGGGCCGCCACGTCGTCGCCCAGGCTGCGGCCCACACTGGCCACCTCCAGCGAGTGGGTCAGCCGGTTGTGCACGAAGATGCTGCCAGGCAGCGGAAACACCTGCGTCTTGTTCTGTAGCCGTCGGAAGGGAGCCGAGAAAATCAGTCGGTCGTAGTCGCGCTTGAACTCCGTGCGGTCGTCCTTGCGTTCCACGTGCAGCGACTCTTGCCCCAGCCGTTTGTTCGATACCAGTCTCAGCCAGTCCATCGTCATTCTCCTGTCTACGTTAGTATTCCAACTGCGAAGTTACGAAATAGAAATTAAATAACGAACAATGAACCATTTTTTCTTGCCTGGGCCCGCCCCAAGTCACGACGCCCCCTCCCCCGCCCCCGCCATGTGGCATGGCCATCAGGGAGACGAGGCACGCCCCGTCTCTACGAGGCGCGGTCTCCATTTTCCTTATTCCTTAACCTCTAACCTGTAAACTCTAACCTCTAAACTTATAACCTCTAAACATGAAACTTCACTCCTCTGCAGAGGAAAGTATAAATCAAATGTATGATTTATATAAATCTAACGTATGATTTATACAAATCAAAGCCATGATTTATATAAATCATACATTTGATTTATACTTTCGTGTTAAGTTTTTTTTTCTTTCATGTGCAGAAGCGTCAACTTTCATGTGCAGACCATTGGTTTTTCATAAAATCCCCCCTTGCTCGTAACGACGGGGCGTGCCCCGTCTCCCCATTGGGCGTGCCCCGTCTCCCCATTAGTTGTGCCCCGTCTCCCTCTTGTTGGGCGCGTGATGGCTTTTAAGATTATTTTCATTCAGAATGTGTTTTTTTATATTTTTGCTTTCATAATTTCCTTGCTTGCTCTTCGCTTTCTGCTGACTTATTCGTAACTTCGCAGGCGGAAATTGTTATCTTGATAATATGAATGTGAAGATTATCAACCGCTCGCATCACGACCTGCCGCGCTATGCGACCGAGGATTCGGCAGGCTTGGACTTGCGGGCCAATCTGGACGGACCTGTGACGCTGGCTCCGATGGAGCGGCGACTCATTCCGACCGGTCTGTACGTGGCCCTGCCACCAGGTTTTGAGGCACAGGTGCGCCCGCGCAGTGGGCTGGCATTGAAGGCTGGCGTGACGGTGCTGAACACGCCGGGCACGATTGATGCCGACTACCGTGGCGAAATCGGTGTGATACTGGTCAACTTGTCGGCTGTCCCCTTCGTGGTGAACGACGGCGAGCGCATTGCCCAGATGGTGGTGGCCCGCCACGAGCGCGTGGACTGGGAACGCGTCGACGTGCTGGACGAGACCGAGCGTGGGGCCGGAGGATTCGGCCACACGGGACGGTAGGGCAGGCAAGCCTGTGAAGAATGAAAATGGAGGTTTGAAAATTGAGAATCATTAAATACACATTGAAGAGTAAGTTTTTCTTGTTCCTTTCGCTGCTCTTCCTCATGCCCGTGCTGAGGGCACAGGAAGGGCCGCTGTCGGTCGAGACGGACGAGGAACGTGCACAGGACCTCTACCTCGAGGGTTTGCAGCGGCAACTGGCCGGCGACTATGCCCAGGCTGCCGAACGCTATGAACAGGCCCTGGCAATCAACCCCAGACTGGTGGGCGCCCTCTACCAGTTGTCCAACTACGGCCACTACATGCACAACGACTCGCTGGCACTCGACATGATGGAGCGGGCCGTCGGGATAGACCAGGACAACTACTGGCTCAAACAGTCGCTCGTCTCGCTCTACATCACACAGAAGCGCGACGACGAGGCCATCCGACTGCTCGAAGACATGGCGCGGCAGTACCCCGCCAAGACCGACGTGCTGCTCATGTTGGTCGACATGCACAAACTGCGCGAAGACTATGCCGGCGTCGTCAAGACCCTCGACCGGCTCGAACTGCTCGAGGGAAAGAGTGAGTCGCTGTCGATGGAGAAGTTCCGCAACTACATGCTCATGAAGGACGAGAAACACGCCTTCGCCGAGATGCAGTCGCTCGCAGAGGAATATCCGAACGACGTGCGCTACCGAGTGCTCATGGGCGATGTCTACCAGGACAACGGACACATGGCCGATGCCTACCGCGTCTACAAGGAAGTGGAACGCGACCATCCCGACAACCTCAACCTGCTCATCTCGCTCTCCAGTTTCTATGCCTCGACAGGACAGGATTCACTCTTCAAAGCCACCTTCGAGCAACTGGTTGTCAGTCCACGGCTGGACGAAGACGTGCGCGTGGGCTTCATGCAAAACATCATCATACGCAACCTGCAGGAGGAGGGCGACACATCCTTCATCATGCCCCTCCTGCACAAAATACTCGCACTGCCACAGCACGATGCCCGCATGGCCGAACTGTGCGTGCGCTACCAAATCACCAAGGAAGCCCCACAGGAAGCCGTGAAACCCGTGCTCGAACAACTGCTCGCCATCGACCCCGAGGCGGAACAGGCCCGCGGACAACTGCTCTCCTATGCCGTGCAGAACGAAGATGTCGACGAAATCATCCGCCTCTGCCGCACCGCCGTGGACTACCACTCGCCCGACCCCGTCTACTACTACTATCTCGGCCTGGCTTACTTCCAGCAGAAAGAAGACGAACTCGCGCTCCAGGCATTCGAGCAAGGACTGACAAAGGTGAACGACAAGGGCAACCTCACGATTATCACCAACATGTACGCCATCTGCGGCGACATCCATCACCGTATGGGCAACGACGAGAAGGCCTTCCAAGCCTACGACTCCTGCCTCGTCTATCAGCCCGACGATGCACTGGTGCTCAACAACTACGCCTATTACCTCTCACTGAAAAAACAGCAACTCAAACGGGCAGAGGAAATGTCGAGCCGCTCCCTCCAGGAGTCACCCGGCAACCCCACCTACCTGGACACCTATGCCTGGATTCTCTTCCAGCAGAAACGCTATGAAGAGGCACGCGTGGCCATCGACTCCGTCCTCGTCGCACTGGGCGACAGCGTGACGGCAGAAGATGTGAACCTCATCGAGCACGCCGGCGACATCTATGCACGATGCGGACAGAAAGAACGTGCCGTCGAACTGTGGAACCAGGCCCTGGAACTCTCTCAGCAAGAGAGCGACGGCACAGTCGGACTGACCGACACGGAAAAACTGAAAATAAAGATAAGAAAAAAGAAATATGTGGAATAGAAACATCCGTGCAGCCAGCATCCTGCTGGCCACACTGCTAATGGCTTCCTGCCACTCCACCAAGACCGTGACCCTCGACGGACCGACGGTACAAGGCACCAACGCCACCTTCCAGGCCGACAAATACGTGGCACAACTGCAAGACAACCAGTCGACCGAACAGTACCTGACCGCCAAGGTCAGGGTCAACATCAGCATGGACGGACAGAACCTGGCCACAAGCGGCAACCTGAAAATGAAACGCAACGACGTCATCCAACTTTCACTCGTCGACCCACTCGTCGGAATAGCCGAAGTGGGACGCATGGAATTCTCGCCCGACCGAGTGCTCATCATCGACCGCTACCACAAGCAGTATATCGACGTGCCCTACGAGGAAGTCTCATTCCTCCAACGTGCCAACATCAACTTCAATACGTTGCAGGCACTCTTCTGGAACGAAATCTTCCAGCCAGGCAAGTCTACCGTCAATGCAGCCGATTTCAACATCGCTCCCCAGGACGGTCAGGATGCCGCCACTGCCGACATCGTCAACATCAACTACACAGACCGTTACCTCAACTACCGGTTCAAGACCAAACGTTCGGCGGCCACACTGCAACAGACCTGCATCTCCAGCCCGCGCGACAATGCTTCCCAGTTCACCTTCGACTACAACGACTTCAATCAGTATGAAGGTAAACCTTTCCCCCATCAGATGCAACTCACCTTCGGAATGGGAAGCAAGGAGGCAACCCTTTCACTTACACTCAATTCCCTGCGCAAGTCATCCGACTGGCAGATACATACGGCCACGCCGTCGAAATACACCAAAGTCGATCCAGAGAACATCTTCCGGCAACTGCTGAAATAACACGCCACGGCCCCTGCACACACAACCGTTCCACTCATTACCTGCCAAACCCCAGCCCATGCGACGCTTCCTACTCACGATATTGCTTTGCGCCACCGTCACCGCGGCCTTCCCACAGAAACCGCAGCAGAAGAATACCGCCAAGACCAAGACGACGGCCACCACAAAAAAACGCACAACACAGGCAAAACCTGTTGACAAGAAAACACAACTGCGCCAACAGCAGGAGGCCATGGCAAAGGCCCGCAAGCAGCAGCAACAGAAAGCCGTCGAACTGAACAAGTCCATTCGCTCCAACCTCGACTCCGTACTGATTCTCGACAATCAGATAGGGCGACAGCAAAAATCCATAGACTCCCTCAATGCCGACATCAAGGCACTCACGACACGCATCGACACCCTGACAAAAGAACTCAGACGCCTCCAGCGCGAACTGGCAGAGCGCAAGTCGAAATATGCCAAGGCGATGGTGCACGCACAGCGAAACAAGAACGTGCAGGAGAAGTTGATGTTCATCTTCTCGGCCAAGAACCTTGAACAGGCCATCCGTCGCATGCGCTACATCAAGGAATACTCCACCTTCCAACGGGCACAAGGCCAAATCATCAAGGAAAAACAGGCCGAGGTACACCGCAAGCAGAATGAACTGCTGGAGGCCAAGACCAAACTGGAGATACATCGAGTGGCCCTGGAGGAGCAACGGAAACTGCTCGAGTCGGCCAAAGACAACTGTCAGAAAAAAGTACAGTTCCTGAACCAGAACCTTTCAACCGTACAGCAACAGATACAGGACTACAAAAAGAAGGAAGCCGACCTGAACGCACAGATTGACCGAATCATACAGCAGGAGATAGCCGAAGCCAAACGAAAGGCCGAGGAAGAGCGCAAGCGACGTGAGGAAGAGGCCAAGCGGAAGGCTGCTGCCGAGGCCAAGCGACTGGCGGAGGCAAAGGCGGCTCGCGAGCGTGCAGAAGCCGAAAAACGCCGTGCCGAGGAAGCGGCTCGCAACGCGACGAACGCCGACGAGAAACGCGCTGCGAAGGAAGAAATAAAGCGGGCCGAATCGACACTAAAGACGGCCAAGACAGAGGAAAAGGCTGCAGAAAAGGCATATACAAAGGCAGAGAAACGCGGAGAGAGCGAGACGGCCTGGAGCAACGAGGATGCCGCAGACCGCAGACTTTCGTCCAGTTTCACAGCCAACAAGGGTCGCCTGCCCATGCCCATCACAGGCAGTTACAGCGTTGTGGGCCACTATGGTACCTATACTGTTGCAGGGTTGAAGAACGTGACGCTCGACAACAAAGGAATTGACATCCGAGGCCAGCAGGGTGCCCAGGCACGTGCGGTGTTCGACGGCGTCGTCTCCCAAGTGTTCCAATACGGTGGGTACTACATTGTCATGTTGCGTCATGGCTCCTACATCAGCGTCTACAGTGGTTTGGCGTCGGTGAGCGTCAGCAAGGGTGCACGTGTTTCCACGCGTCAGGCTTTGGGTGCAGTGGGCAAAGACGACTCGGGCAATATCGTGCTGCATTTCCAGTTGCGGCAGGAGTCGTCGAGGCTCAATCCGGAGCAGTGGGTGAGGTGACGGAAGACAATCAGCAGCATCCCACGTTGGGACCGGCAGCATCTCACGTTGGAAACAGAAGAATCCCCGTTCTTTGCGATGGCAGTGAACGGGGATTTTTTGTGTCTTTGTGCGTTGTGTGGCGTCACGCTTCCTTCACTCGTGTGGCACGGATGAAGTAGAGGATGAGCAGGACGTAGGCGGCAAGTGATAGCAATTCGGAGAGGCTGTTGTTCAGCCATGCGTCGTTGACCAGGTTGATACCGCCGAAACGCATGAGGGCGCTGACCACTCCCATGAGTGCACCGCCGGCTATGAAGCCCGATGCCAGCAGTGTTCCGCGTTCGCCGCGCAGTTGGTTGGTCGCGGGGTTTTGGGAACGGGTGGTGACGTACCAGTTGACGGCTCCTCCGATGAGCAGCGGGATGTTCAGTTCCATGGGGATGAACATGCCCAGTGCAAAGGCCAGGGCGGGAACGCCGCAGAGGGTGAGCACGATGGCCAGTGCGGCCCCGATGGCGTAGAGCACCCAGGGTGCGCCGACGCCGTTCATCAGCGGCTCGATGACGGCTGCCATGGCGTTGGCCTGTGGTGCAGCCAACTGTCCGCTGGTGAAGCCGTAGGTCTTGTTGAGAATCATCATCACGCCGCCCACGGTGGCTGCGCTCACCAGTGTGCCGAGGAATTTCCAGGCTTCTTGCTTACGGGGAGTCGTGCCCAGCCAGTAGCCGATTTTCAGGTCGGTGATGAAGCCGCCGGCCATGGAGAGAGCCGTGCAGACCACACCGCCCATGATGAGGGCTGCCACCATGCCGCCGGGACCTTTCAGTCCGACACTGACCATGACCACACTGGCCAGGATGAGTGTCATGAGTGTCATGCCGCTCACTGGGTTGCTGCCCACGATGGCGATGGCATTGGCGGCCACGGTCGTGAAGAGGAAGGCGATGACGGTGACGAGCAGGATGGCGACGACGGACTGGAGCAGGTTGCCTTCCATCACGCCGAAGTAGAAAAACAGCAGGGTGGCCAGGATGGTGAGCAGCGAACCGATGGCAATAATCTTCATGGGCAGGTCCTTGCGGGTGCGCAACTCGGCCTGCGAGTCAGCCTGTCTCTTGCCGCCCATTTCCTTGGCAGCCAATCCGACGGCACTCTTGATGATGCCCCACGAGCGCAGGATGCCGATGATGCCGGCCATGGCTATGCCGCCGATGCCGATGCTCTTGCCATAGTTGGTGAAGATTTGTTCGGGCGACATCTGTCCCACGGGTGTGTCGATGGCAGGGTTCCACTGATTCAGTATGGTGTCGGGGAAGAGGAGTGCCATGCCTGGCACGAGCAGCCACCACACCGCCAGGGAGCCCATACAGATGATGAACGCATATTTCAGGCCGATGATGTAGCCCAGTCCCAGCACGGCGGCACCGGTGTTCACCTTGAACACCAGTTTGGCTTTGTCGGCCAGGGTCTCGCCCCAGGCACAGACGCGTGTCGTGAAGTTCTCGTTCCACCAGCCGAAGGTGGCCACGATGAAGTCGTACAGTCCGCCCACGATGCCGGCGATGAGCAGTGGCTTGGCCTGGCTTCCGCCTTTTTCGCCGCTCACCAGCACCTGCGTCGTGGCTGTGGCCTCGGGAAACGGGTACTTGCCGTGCATCTCGCTGACGAAGTACTTGCGGAAGGGTATGAGGAAAAGGATGCCGATGATGCCGCCCAGCAGTGAACTCATGAACACGTTGAGGAACGAAACCGTCATTTCCGGATATTTCGCCTTCAGGATGTAGATGGCAGGGAGGGTGAAGATGGCACCCGCCACAATCACGCCCGAACTGGCTCCGATGCTCTGGATAATCACGTTCTCGCCCAGTGCCTTGCTGCGCTTGGCAGCCGTCGACACGCCCACGGCAATGATGGCAATGGGGATGGCGGCCTCGAACACCTGGCCCACCTTCAGTCCCAGATAGGCGGCGGCAGCCGAGAACAGCACCGCCATCAGCACGCCCCAGGTCACCGACCACAGGTTCACCTCCGGACAGGTCTCGTGGGGCGACATTACAGGTTCGTATGTCTCGCCCTCCTTCAGCGGACGAAACGCATTGTCAGGCAGTATGCCCGACTTCAGTTCTTCTTTTTCCATACGTTTATCTTTTGATTCCATTATTCCAAGAACAGGCCGGGAACCCTCACTGTGCCGACCGTCAGAAGTCTTCGAGCAGTGCCTGGTAGAGTCGGATGGCCTGTCCGATTTCCTCGCCGACGATGTACTCGTCGGGTGTGTGCGAGCGGGCCGAGTCGCCAGGTCCCAGTTTCAGCGACGGCCAGGGCATGAGCGCCTGGTCCGACAGGGTGGGCGAGCCGTAGGGCTGCAAACCCAGCGCACGGCACCGGCGGACGAACGGGTGGCCGTCGTCGATGTGCGACGAGGCCAGGCGCGTGCTGCGCGGCACCAACTCACTCGTCAGGTGGCGGCGCAGAATGGCCAGCACCTCCTCGTTCGTGTACAGTTCGTTCGTGCGCACGTCGATGGTGAACCGACATTCGTCAGGCACCACATTGTGCTGTGTGCCGGCACCGATAATCGTCACCGTCGTCTTCGTCCTGCCCAGCAGGTGGCTCACTTTCGGGAACATATCGTCCTGCCTGAGCCGCTGCACATCGTCCAGGGCCACATAGATGGCGTTCAACCCCTCGTCGCGGGCAGCATGGCCCGAGCGTCCGCGAGCCGTCGCGTCCACCACCATCAGCCCTTTCTCAGCCGTGGCTGGCTGCATGCCCGTCGGCTCGCCCACAATGGCGAAGTCCACCCTCGGCAGCAGCGGCACCACGCTTTCCATGCCGCCACGACCCGACACCTCCTCCTCGGCAGAAGCCAGGTAGAGCAGGTTGAAGCGGCGGGGACGCACGTGCAGTGCCACCTGCATGAGAGCCACCAGGCCGCCGCCACAGTCGTTGCTGCCCAGCCCATAGAGACGTCCGTCCTCCCACGTAGCCGCGAACGGGTCGCGCGTCCAGCCCTTCGTGGGCCGCACCGTGTCGACGTGGGCATTGAGCAGAATCGT
>FLNU01002364.1_pt1 | contig 20502 bp, 15 predicted proteins | sample 1140361 | NCBI WGS metagenome assembly FLNU01 (sample SAMEA3878206, study PRJEB12797) | bioreactor metagenome | biome: Moose rumen | place: Sweden | collected 2011-10 | reverse complement strand
GCTTTTTACTCCGAAAACACTCCTGTTGTTGAACGTTCGGAGATGTTCTCTACTATTTCGTCATCTCACTGACTGCTATCGTCACACTGACATTCGAGTGCCTCTCTTTTCAAAAGCGAGTGCAAAATTACTACTTTTTTTCAAACCTACCAAATTTTTACCCGATTTTTTTTGAAAAAAATTGAACTTTCTTTGCAACAAACTGATTTTCAATAATGCCAAATCATTAGCACTGTATGATTATGATTTTATAAGTGCAAAATGGTCTAAAGACCTACCATCATCTTTCGCTACCAAACGATAGGTGAGAGATTATGTGAGGCGAGGTAGTCATTTGCCTGAGAGAAATGCGAACAGCCGTCAAAGCCTCTATAGACGGACAATGGCGACGGATGCGAAGAAGTGAGGACGAGGTGCTTTTTCCTATCAATAAAGGCTGCTTTCTTACTTGCATACGCCCCCCACAACATAAAAACTATATTCTTTCGTTCTTTATTCAGAGCATAGATAGCAGCGTCAGTCAGTTCTTCCCAACCCTTATTTTGGTGCGAGCCGGCGCGATGTTCCTCCACAGTCAGAGTAGCATTGAGAAGCAACACCCCCTGCTCCACCCATTTCGTCAGATTACCACCACCCGCACAAATAGAGGGATGCCCCAAATCGCGCTCTATCTCCTTATATATATTAACAAGAGACGGCGGTGCCGGTACGCCATCGGGTACGGAAAACGAAAGTCCCATAGCCTGACCGTACTCGTGGTATGGGTCCTGACCGAGGATAACAACCTTAACCTTATCAAACGGGCATAGGTCAAAAGCACGAAAAATGGCATTTGCTGGCGGGAAACAGCGTTTAGTACGATACTCTGCACGTACAAAATTCGCCAAAAACTCAAAATACGGTTTGTCAAACTCCGTTTGCAAAACCTTATGCCAACTTTCTTCTATTCTCACTTGCATAGACACGAAAATAAATATATGTTAGAAACAAAGGTAGTTATTTTTGCTCTACTGAACAAAAAATTAGCGTAGGAAAAATTGAGAAAGTGCAAAAAAAATCAAAAAATCTGCAAAAAATATGGAAATATCGGGAAAAAACTGTAATTTTGCTCATACCAGAACGTTCGGAGACGTTCTCCACTACCAGAACGTTCGGAGACGTTCTCCACTTATTTATTGCGATGGGCAAGAAGCTTTCGCTCCTGATTGATTATGAAAAGGCTACTACTTATTGACGCATACGCTATGATATACAGGGCTTATTATGCTTTTCTGCGTAATCCCCGCATCACCTCTACCGGCGAGAATGTGTCTGCCATATTCGGTTTCTGCCTTACATTAGATGATATGATCAAGCGCACAAAGCCGACTCATATCGGCGTTGCCTTCGATCCCAAAGGCGGCACCTTCAGGCATGAGGCATACCCCGCATATAAGGCTCAACGCGACGCTACACCCGAGGATATTCACAATGCGGTACCTTTTATCAAAGACATCCTTGCTGCCCGAAATATCCCTATATACGAAGTGGCAGGGTTCGAGGCAGACGATGTAATAGGCTCTTTGTCGGTATTAGCAGAACAAGCGGGGTTCACAGTGCTTATGGCTACCCCCGACAAAGATTACGGACAATTAGTAACAGACCGTGTTCACCAATATCGTCCGCGTCACAACGGCGGGTTTGAGGAATTAGGACCGGCTGAAATATGCGGGAAGTACGGCATCAACACCCCCGAACAGGTGATTGACCTACTCGGCTTGATGGGCGATGCAGCCGATAACATACCCGGCTGCAAAGGTGTAGGCGAAAAGACTGCCATCCAACTGATTCAGCAATTCGGCTCTATTGACGAGTTGCTCAATCGAACCGAAGAATTGAAAGGGGCACTGAAGGCAAAAGTAGAAAGTCAAAAAGAAGATATCCGTTTTTCCAAATTCCTTGTTACAATACGCAGAGATGTGCCCGTTACGCTTAATGAAGCGGAACTTTCTGTAAAAGAACCTAATAATGACAACTTATACGCCATATACAAACAGTTAGAATTCCGCAGCCTCATCACATCGCTAAACATCAAACCTCAGCAAGAACAAAAAGCAGAGAGAGCTGCCATCAAGAAGATAAAGCCCGACGACGGGCAGTTAGACCTATTCGGCAATTTTGAGGAAGAAGCAACATCAGCGGTATCCGATGAAAGGAGTGTACCACCTTTCTCAAGTGGTATTATAGCAAATACCACAGGCAAGGGGACTGCGCTCCGAATAGAACGTTCGGAGACGTTCTCCACTAAGTCTGAACGTTCGGAGACGTTCTCCACTATGGACGACAGCGAGAACACTACTAACGATGCTACGCACTCAATACAAATTGCTCATTACCTTTTGCAGCCTGAGATGAAGCACGACATTGCCTACTTAGAGGATGTCTATAACGCAAGTGGGGAGGAACTGCTCAGAAAGATAGAAGGCGAACTGCACCAAAACGACAAATTATGGCATCTATACAAAGATGTTGAACTGCCGTTAGAGCCTATACTGCGAAGAATGGAGAAGGCAGGAGTGCGGTTCGATACTGACATTCTCGAAGAGGCATCGCAGACTATGCACAAGGAATTGGACGGTTTGGAAGAGAAGATACAGAAAACCACACGGGAGATATGTACCGCTTGCGCTATGTACGAAGGCGGAAACATCCTGACGAACTTCAATATCTCATCACCCAAGCAGGTGGGGGAACTGCTGTTCGGAGTGATGAAATTAGACCCGAAAGCCAAGAAAACAAAAGGCGGACAATACGTCACATCTGAAGAGACATTACAAGGTCTGAAAGATCGTCATCCGATAGTCGGTATGATTCTCGAATATCGCGAACTGAAAAAACTACTATCCACCTATATTGATGCCTTACCGGCACTCATCAACCCTGCAACGGGTAAGATTCACACCACCTACAACCAAACGGTCACCGCAACAGGCAGACTATCATCCTCTAACCCTAATCTTCAGAACCTGCCCATTCGCAGCGAACGAGGCGGACTTATAAGAAAGGCTGTTGTGCCTGACGAAGGGTGCGTGCTGCTCAGTGCCGACTACTCGCAGATTGAACTGCGTCTGATGGCGCACTTCAGCGAGGACAAACACATGATTGATGCTTTCTGCGCCGGCGAGGATATTCACACTGCCACGGCTGCTAAGATCTTCGGTTGTCCGATAGATGCCGTGACGAAAGACATGCGTCGCCGCGCCAAGACCGCCAATTTCGGTATTATCTATGGTATATCCGCCTTCGGCTTGAGCCGGCAGTTGGAGTGCAGCCGCCAAGAAGCCAAGCAGCTCATTGACGACTATTTTGCTGCTTTCCCTGGCATCATGCGTTTCATCGAGGAACAGAGACAACGCGTCAGACAGACCGGTTATGCGGAGACGCTGTTCGGCAGAAGACGTTATTTGCCGGACATACACTCGCAGAACGCCACTGTACGTAGTTTCGCCGAGAGGAACGCCGTGAACGCGCCTATACAGGGTACCGCGGCTGACATCATCAAGATAGCGATGGTGCGGATTGACAGGCACCTGCGCGAGGAAGGACTGCGGGCAGAGATGATAATGCAGGTACACGACGAACTGAACTTCAACGCACCGCGTGAGGAAGCTGAACGCGTTAAGCAGATAGTGACCGAGGAGATGGCGGGCGTGACGGAGCTCAGCGTGCCGCTTGTAGCGGAGTGCGGGATAGGAGAGAACTGGTTAGAGGCACATTGAGGACAAAGTACAAAGTACGAAGTACGATGTACGATGTACCGCTTACGCTAAGAAGACGCTCTCCACTCATGCACAGGGCGAATCTTAATATCCAGTCCTTCGTATGTAGTATCCTCATACGTATGGTCGGTTAGCAACAACAAGTTGTTGCACTTGGTCACCTGAGCTGCTGTTTGTAAACCATTTAACTCGCGTTTGCGCGTCTTCTCTCCGGATAAGTCATAAGAGACTTGTATACATTGCTGCACATGGTTGCCTTGGCAGACCAAGAAATCGCATTCTCCACCTCGTTCCTTTAGATAGAAAATATCCCAACCGTTCAGTTTACATTTGCGAAGTAACTGAATCAACACTATGGTTTCTAATCGCCAGCCTAAGTTTTCCGCTGAAAGGGCGTTGTCGCGCATGTTCATCATTGCTACATCTACGGCATATAGTTTCTCTTGTACTATCCGCAACTTGCTCTTGGTGGAATATTTCTGAACTCCGACCAATAGGTATGCCTGTTTGAGGTATTCGATGTAGTTTTTAGTGGTATGCAGCGATTTGAAATGGAAGAGATGAGTCAACTCTTGTGTAGCTACGATAGCCGGAGAAATATTGAGCAAATGATGAGCCATTTGCTCAAAAGCGGCTTTATAGACGATTTTATAGCGTTGCTCTATATCACGTTTGAGTATATTATCCACCAGAGTGTTGATATAATGCCGCTTGTCTTCTATGATAAGTAACTCGGGAAAGCCTCCTTGTTGCATGTATTCATCGAAAGCAGCCCTGCGGAAAGCTGTTGCTTTGGTAGTGACACTTTCGGCATCCACACCTTTCATTTCGCAGAACTCCTGAAATGAAAAAGGATAGAGTACTATCTCTTTGTTGCGTCCTGTCAAGTGGGTTGCTAATTCACCGCTTAATAATTTGGCATTAGAACCGGTGATGATTACATGCATCTTCTGTCGCAACATTCGATTCACAAATAGATGCCATCCTTCAACGTTTTGTATTTCATCCAAGAACAGATATTGAAAGTCCCCGTATATTTTGTATAGCACTTCCAACACATTATTCAGTTGTCCGACTTGCAGCTCTCTTAAACGCTCATCATCGAAATCTACATAAGCAAAACGCACCCCTTTCTGTTGTAACGCCTGATAGCACATCGTAGATTTGCCACTGCGGCGCACGCCTATTATCACTTGCGCTTGTGGACTATTAATCTCCACAAGTGTTTCTTCCGGCCGATGACATAATATCTCTTGTTTTCGTGCTTCCAATTCTTCCTTCTGGTCGGAGAGGACAGTTTCCAATGCTCTGGTTTCTATCATGTCTTTGTCAATTTTACGGCAAAGTTATTATTTTTTTGTGAATTATGCAAGAATTAACACCGTTTTTCTATTCTCAGAATGCATTATTTTACACATTTTGGTGTTTCCAGAATGCATTATTTTACATATTATGGTATTTCCAGAATGCATTATTTTACATATTTTGGTGTTTCCAGAATGCATTTTTTGTACCAGCCTGCAAAAGTGATGTCGCATATCTTGGTCATTTATGTTATAGCGATATCGTTGCAGTGCCGTGGGATTTTTTTGCATTTTTTTAGAAAATATTTGGTCAGTTCCCAAAAAAGCAGTACCCTTGCACCCGCTTTCGAAGAGGGAACCATTCGATGTACGAAGGAGGGATGTACCGCTTGCGCTATGTACGAAGGAGGGATGTACCGCTTGCGCTATGTACGAAGGACGGATGTACGAGACGAGCCGCTCCCAACGGAAAATCTAAAAGAGAGACGTTCGAAAAGAGCGTCTCTACCGTTGAACGTTCGAAAAGAGCGTCTCTACCATTGAACGTTCGAAAAGAGCGTCTCTACCATTGAACGTTCGGAGACGTTCTCCACTATTGAGAGACGCTAAAGAATAGCGTCTCTACCGTAAACAGGAAATCTAACTATAGGGAAACGTACAAAAAGAAGATGTAACGCGAAGTCGAACAGGAAATCGAAGTATCAATACAATATTAAGGGTACTTCTAAGAATTCTACGTTTAGGACATATCTTTAGGCAACGCTCGGAGGCGTTGCCTACTACTTCACTTTAAGCAACGCTCGGAGGCGTTGCCCACTACTTCGATTATGTCACCGCATTTTTGCGCTGCTCGGTATCAGATCGCAGTTTTACGTCATAGAGAGAACATGTATTATTGCCATACGGCAAGACTATTCCATACTATTCCGCCTATGTCAATTCTGCAATATATTGCTCAATCAGCGGACAAGTAACGAGGAGAGCCTTTTGAGTTTAGAAAATATCGGAATGAGTGCCGGTATCCAATAATAGCAAAACAAGTTCCGTATCATTCTAATCCCACACCAACAGCCAGTCAGATTCTATGTGACATTCCCAATAGCCTGCCAAGTTGCGACCGGAAAGAATATGAGGTCTGTATTGGGCAGGCAATGTTCCAAACTGTGCCAACAAGCGGATGACCTTCTCCAATTTGGTCATATCATAACCACGCTTCTTGCAAAGTTTGTAAGAGCGCTTGAACTGACCGGAATATCTGATAGTGTACTTCATGCGTCTAACTGCGCAAAAAGGTCATCTATGTCTTTGGCTTCATAAATCCGCCCTGCTTGCACATCGTCCAAGGCTTTTTGAAGGCCACTTCGGCGTGGCTTGCGTATTGTCCAACCCATTTTGCGGGAAAGTGAAGATATCAGACGATAATCACTTTGTGGAATGGTAAGGAACACCTGCTGAGTTGCTACTTCTGTTTGCATAATAGTGTCCTCCTATGTAAAAAATTAAACTCCAATATATTTTCTGATTGCAAAGATAATGCTTTATTATTGATTGTGCAAGGGAGGCTTTACAAAAAATGCAAAAGCAAATTAGATATTTCTTGCAAAGGTCAAAAAAAAGCAGTAACTTTGCACACGAATGGCACAAATAGATATCCACCATGATTGAGATAAAGGAATATCAGGTGCATGCGGTATTAGTGGGAGTCATCACACCGCAACAGCCGGAGGAGAGGACAAAAGAGTACCTCGATGAACTTGCTTTTCTTGCTGATACTAATAAGATTATACCCATCAAACGGTTTGTTCAGCGTCTTGAGCAGCCTAACTCCACCACCTACCTCGGCATAGGCAAACTGCAAGAGATACGCGAATATATAGAGAAGAAGAAAGAGAGCGAGACACCCGTTGATGTAGTTATTTTCGACGATGAGTTATCGCCGCGCCAGTTAAGAAATATCGAGAACGAACTCGGCGTGCAGATAATAGACCGGACGATACTTATTTTGCAAATTTTCCTCCAACGTGCGCAGACGAGTTATGCCAAGACGCAGGTGGAGATGGCGCACCTTGAGTATATGCTGCCGCGTCTGACGCGCATGTGGACGCACCTCGACCGGCAACGCGGCGGTGGCGGCACCAATCGCGGTACGGGTGAGACGCAGATCGAAGCCGACCGGCGAATAATAAAGAACAGACTTGCCCTGCTGCGCGATGACCTGAAAAAGATTGACCGCCAGATGACAACGCAACGCCAAAATCGCGGTAAGATGGTTCGCGTGGCACTCGTAGGCTACACCAATGTGGGCAAAAGTACGATGATGAATCTACTTTCAAAGTCAGATGTTTTTGCTGAGAACAAACTATTTGCAACGCTCGACACGACCGTTCGCAAGGTCACCATTGACAATCTACCATTTCTTTTGAGCGACACTGTAGGCTTCATCCGCAAGTTGCCGCACAACCTTGTGGAGTCGTTCAAGTCCACGTTAGACGAGGTCAGGGAAGCCGACCTGCTCATTCATGTGGTGGACATCTCCCACCCTAATTTCGAGGAGCAGTATCATGTTGTAGAACAGACCATACAAGAGATATGTGACGTGGAGACAACTATCTCCGCCCGCGAGCATACCGATGATAAGACGCAAGGGTATGACCCGAACAAGGATACTAAGGCGTACAAGAAACACGTCTATCAGGAGCCGAAACCGGAGATACTCGTTTTTAATAAGACCGATGCTTTCACCTATACCCCAAAAGACGAGGACGATCTAACACCGAGAACAAAGGAGAATATACCACTCGATGAATTAGAAAAGACATGGATGGCGAAGATGCAACCTGACTGCATCTTCATATCCGCCAAGCAGAAACAAAACATCGAAGCACTGCGGAAACTCATCTACGACAGGGTGAAGGAGATACACGTGAAGAGATACCCGTACAACGATTTTCTGTTTCAGCAGTACGAGGAGTAACGGCTATAAAAATTCTGTTGCCTATATCAATAAAAAGTATTAATTCCGCAGACAAATATTCACTACCTAACTATGAGGAATAGATTATCCCTACTAACAAGTTTGAACGTTCGGAGACGTTCTCTACTAACTTGCGCACTTCTACTATGCGTTGGCTCACTATGCGCTCAATCTCTTCTCTCACCTGAGACTCTCGCTAAGCGCGAAAAGCGCAAGAACCTGACAGTCAAGGAATGGAACACCGACAGCAAGACCAAGACGCGCTGGCTCGACCGCATCAAGGTATATGACAGCCAAGGGCGTATCGTAGAAGAGGCTGAATACGCCACATACGGGCAGAAATGGAGAATAACATACAAGTACGACGAGGAAACAGGCAAGGTGACAGAAGAGGTTGAATACAACGACCGCAACACTCCCTCGCGCATACGCCGCTATGAGTGGAACCCCGATGGCACAAAGGCTAAGCAATACAACTACCTGCCAAACGGCAAACTATTCTCCGTAAAGGTCTTTGAGTATATTTTCAGTGACTGATATAGAAAAGATATTGCAGCAGTTCATCCCCATCACTCTGCAAGAGATGGATAGCGTTAAACTGATGAACCGCATTGACACTAAGTATGTAGTGTCGCTTGAGGTTTTACCGGATATATTAGAGAAAGCCAAAGACGAATATTTTGTTCAGGATATTGACGGTATTCGCCTCGCCACATACGACACCGTCTATTACGACACTGACTCGCTCGATATGTACATAAGACACCACGACCGCCAACTCGTAAGGCAGAAGATTCGCGTCAGGCAATATGTGGACTCCGACCTCACTTTCCTTGAGATAAAGCGCAAGAACAACAAAGGTCGCACAAAGAAAAAACGCATTATTGTACCTGATTTCGGCATTACAAGTTCCACCATCGGGCATGGAAAAGAAGATATCGCGGTAGCCGATTTCATCGCTGCAAAAAGTCGATATACATGGGATGATATCTCGCCTAAACTGCGCACTTCATTTAGGCGTATAACTCTCGTTAACAAAGCCAAAACAGAACGACTAACCATAGACCTCGCACTCGTTTGGGAAAATTTTGTAAGCGGCATTTCTAAAACCTATTCCGACCTTGTTATAATTGAGTTAAAACGCGACGGCAATATGTTGTCTCCTATGCTCAGCATTATGCTTTCTGAGCGGGTACGCCCGCTGAAAATAAGCAAGTACTGCGTCGGAACAGCCATCACAAACCCAAACATTAAGCGCAATAGATTTAAATCAAAAATACGCAAAATAGAAAAAATAATTAACATCGAATAAATATGACACAAGTTGATCTCTCTAATCCGACACTGGAGTTCCTCGAAGTTGATCCCACCATTGCTGCCCAATACGGCAAACATGATAGCATCTCATACTTGATGCATAATATTGCAGACTCCTTCGGCATAGCAGACAACATCGTTACTTTGCCGCTGATGTTCCTCTTCAATCTGCTAATGTCGTGGATAATAATCTATTTCATATACTACAAAGTAAGCAAGCGTCGCGACTACTATGTTACTTTTATGCTCTTCTCGAACGCAATGTTCTTGCTCTTGTGGCTGATGCAAATACTCGATATCCAGACCGGTTTTGTGTTGGGCTTGTTTGCCATCTTCGGTATGATTCGCTACCGTACAGAAACAGTGCCGATAAGAGAGATGACCTACCTCTTTATCATCATCGCCCAATCAGTTATCAACTCTCTCTCGCTTAAGGCGGACGACCTGGCGTGGCACCAACTGCTATTCGCCAATATTGCCCTTATCGTTCTTGCAGGCGCATTCGAATTATGGTCTGCACGCAAACAACATACCTCTACTAAGATTATCCTCTATGAGAAAATAGAAAATATCGTTCCTCAGAAGCGAGAGGAACTGCTGACAGACCTTCGTCAGCGCACAGGACTTGATATTTCCGCTATCGAAATCGGACATATTGATTTCCTTCGCGATGTGGCGTACATAAAAGTCACCTATCCCCTATCCAAAGGCGAGGAGAACAGCATTGATATGATAACCAAGTTCAAATAGAAAGTGCGGGCGGAAACCTAAAGTATTGAACGTTCGGAGACGTTCTCCACTATAAAGTGCGGGCAGAGCCCTAAAGTTGAAAGTGTAAAGTAAAATGAAAAGACTAAATATAATTATCTCCTCTCTGTTTCTCTGCCTAAGTCCCTGTGTTTTCGCCTTCGACTATGCGAGCACTGTCTCGTCGGCAGAACATAGTGCTCAACTGCGTACAGGGGCAGATTTCACCAAGAACTTCAGGCACGGAGTAAAACTGCGTATAGGCGAAGACTTGCGTTTTGACCTGTACAACTCAGCAAGCGGAGTTGCTTTCAGCAAGTCATACACCTCTCTCGCACTCTCATACGCCCCAATAAAATATTTCAAGATTGACGGCGGCTACACACTGAAAATCTTAGGCACAAAAGACTGGTCAGACTATAACGAATGGCTGCGCCATAGAGTATTCTTTTCGGTAACCGGCAGTTATAAGGTCAACAGGGTGAAGCTGTCGGTTCGAGAACGAGTTATGTGCGAAATGCGCACCGACAGCGTTAACCCTCTTGAAAAAGCCCAAAACGCGTGGATGTTGCGCTCAAAACTAATGGTGGAATATAGTTGCTTATCTAAACCTCTCAAACCTTATATCTGGGTAGAACTCGTCAATACTCTTAATGCGCCGGAATATCAGCAGAAGTACAAAAACAATGACCCTACTAACAATGGGCATCAATATATCCGCCGAGTAAGAACCGCAGTCGGACTAACATGGAAAATTGACAAACGCAATGCTCTCGACTTCTACTACCGCTTTAACTATGGTTACGACCGCGATATCAATATCAGGAAAAAGAGCGGAAAAATTGAACTGACGGAAGAAAAATCGTTTCAACACGCCATAGGCGTGGCATATAATCTCGGATGGTAAGTTAAGGAAATAATACATACCATTCGCCGATAAATATTAAACACCAAAACATTTAAATATATTATGAAACCCTCTTCAAATTATCGGTTAGAAGCCCGCAATATGCTTCAAAATCGTTGGACAGAAAGTGCTGTCGCAACGCTACTCATTTTCTTTTGTGTCGGTTTATTTAGCGGCCCATACCTCGGATTTACGCTCAACAAAACAAGTCAATTAGGCACAAGTATCTCGACACTTGTTTTCGTATTAGGAGTATTCCTACTTGTTGCACCGCTGCAATATGCTTATAATATCGCTTTCCTGCGTAGAGCGAGATATTCAGAAAACACGCTGCTTAAGGATATCATGGCTGTGTTCGGGGTCAGTTATAGTCGCGCCGTCAAATCTACGCTATTAATAACAGCTTATATCCTTCTCATCGCTACAGCAGCAATGATTGTTGCGGTAGTGATTACCATTCCTATATCAATTCTCGTCACTCCCGATGGCGTGTCATTCGCCGAATACATATCTAATGATGAAGGATCAACAGTATTCGCTGCGATAATGCTCGTCATCATGTATCTGATTATGCTACCTTGCACTATGGTGTTCGCCTACGCCATACAGCCATATATATTTGTTGTCGAGGAACATCCCGAATGGGGCATAGCAACATGCGTAAAAGAAACAATCAAGATGATGAAAGGGCATAAGGCTAAACTATTCGTTCTTGACCTTTCTTTTATCGGTTGGGGAATACTTGCTACGATGACCGGCGGTATCGGCATGTTGTGGTTGCAACCTTATATGGCAGCCTCCCACGCAGCCTTCTATGAAGATTTGACGAAAGGAAACACATACATCTCAGAAGACTTGCAATAGCTGACGAGAACAAGGGTATGTTCTCAACTCAACAATATTTCGAATACCGAATTTACGAATAAAAAAAATTTAAAAATTATTTGCTTAATTCAAATAATATTTGTAACTTTGCAAAAAATATAGGAATATATTGTTCCAACAGCAAAATGTGTAATACGGTTAACAACTCGTCTTATAAACCATTACTGATTTTCCCCACTGATTTATTTCAGTGCGGGGGGGTGGATATCCGAGTAAAAGGGCATAAAATGCCAAATATAGGCGGCTGATGTATGATGCATCGGTCGCTTACTTTGCAATATACTCGTTCCTCTGCCGCTCATAACGGGCATATACCACAGAAAACGAAAAAACCAACTACATAACCTACTTTATTACTTTACTAACTTAAATTAATTCATTATGAAGAAAATTCTTTCTTTCTTTGCTGCCGCACTCTTCGCAGGCAGCGTGATGGCAGGCTCATTCGTTAAAGTGACAGATGCATCCACTTTAGCAGCAGGTGACGAAATCATCATCGTAAACGTTGATGGGGATAAAGCTCTTTCAACAACTCAAAACAGCAACAACAGAGGTGCTGCTGATGTTACTCTAACCGATGATACTATTGTTCCCGGTGAGGCCGTACAAGTTATTAAACTTGAGGCTGCAGAGGCAAACTTCAAACTCAATGTAGGTGAAGATGCTTATTTGTATGCTGCAAGCAATTCTTCTAACCACCTGAAAACCGCCAATGCAGAAACTGTAGGTGCTAATGGTGAGTTCTTGATTACTATCGAAGAAGGTGTTGCCGCGTTTACCGCTCAGGGAACTAATGCCAGAAACAGTCTGCGTTACAACCCGAATAATGGTAACCCCATGTTCTCTTGCTATGCTTCTAATACTTCAGTAACTGCTGGTTTGCAAATCTTCAAGAAAGTTGCAAGTGAAGAAGGCAGCGAAGGTGAAGGTGGCGAAGGCGAAGGCGGAGAAGGCGAAGGCGGCGAAGAAGAGTCTGCTGAGTGGAAAGAAATTAAATTCGACTCAGTTGTAGTTGCTGATGACTTGGCTGAAGATGCTGTATTTGCTGTGGAGGATAGCACTTTCAAAGTAACTGTTACAGATCCGGACAACAAGATGAGTATTGACGCGAACTCTTGCCGTTTTGGTGATGCTGAAGCCTATGTATCTTATAGCCATCGCCTCAAAACCGGTGGTAAGACAACTTCTAACAAGAACTATATGACCTTCACTATTTCGGAGGATGGTTTCCTGCGTTTTGCTGTTCGTACAGGTTCTAATAGTGATACAACCCGCACGCTCATTGTTAAACAAGGTGCAGACTCTCTCTATAAAGAAGTAGTTCGCGAGTCGCAGGCAATCAAAGTAATGGAAGATAGTACCGAAGTTTCTGTTTATCCGTACGTTACTGTTCCTGTTAAGGCCGGTGAAGTTAGTGTAACTTATCCCGTTAATGGTCTTAACTTCTACGCATTCGCATTCATGGCAGACGAAGAAGAGCCCGGTCTCCCCGCACCCACCAACTGCGTTGAGGCTGCTGAGGCTGCGCTCTCTGTTTCTGCTAACAACGACCTCTATAACGACGGTGCTGAATATACCATCGAGGGTTATGTAACCGAGATTGCCTATAATTATTCTGCTTCGACAAACAATATGTCCTTCTGGATGGCTGACGAGGCTGATGGTGGCAAAGTACTTGAGGCTTACAAGGTTGTTCCTGAGTCCGCTGATGCTATTCCTGGTGTTGGTGACAAAGTAGCCGTTACCGGCAAACTCACCAGATACAACTCCACTCCTGAGTTCGCCGCAGGCTGTACCTGCGTTATCCTTGAGAAGAGCGCTATCGTTCCGGAAAACCTCGGCGAGAAGACCATCGGCGAGTTCCTCGAACTCAAAAATGACTTCGACACCTGCGTCCTCACCGGCGTTGTTACTCAGATCGTCAACACCCAATACGGTAACCTCTATCTCGCTGACGAGACCGACACCGTATATGTTTATGGCGTTCTCACCGCTGATGGCCAAAGCCAGCAATTTGCATCACTCAATGTGGAAGAAGGAGATACACTAACCATCTTGGCTACCTACAGCGAGTATAAAAACACTCCGCAAATAAAGAACGCTGTCTTCGTGGCTGTTAGAAAGAACGTTGAAACTGCCATTGATAATATCGAGACCAAGAAAGAGGTAGTAAAGACTCTGCGCAACGGTATTCTCATAATCAAGAAGAACGATGTTGAATACACAGCGACAGGTCTGTCAATTCGCTAATAGGAGCGGATATCTCCTGATATTCGCTATAAAAAATGCACATACCCTTGCGTATGTGCATTTTTTGTCGAATTGAAGGCGCAATATGGCTCCATTGTAACCTGATTTAAATAACAAAAAAATGACGTTTAAATACAAAGCCGTTTTCTTAGATTGGGACGATACGATAGGCGATTGGACGAGTGCAGAGCACAAAGCACTCTCCGATGTTTACGACACTTATCACCTTAACGATATCTACCCCACCCTCAATGATTATCTCGCTGCCTATCACCCCTATAACCTATCGCTTTGGGCTAAATACGGGCGTGGAGAAATAACTAAAGACCTACTGCATTTCGAACGCTTTTACCACCCCCTTACGGCAGATGGCAGGGATAGTTTGCTTGGAAAAGATAAAGCAAAATTAGCCCACGAAATCGGCAACACATTCCTGCAACTGACTAACAAATATTTTTCTCTTCTGCCTGACTCCGCACAGACTGTTCACTATCTTGAAAGCAAATATCCCCTCACAATTATCAGCAACGGATTTAGCGAGGTACAGCATTACAAGTTTGCACATTCGGGACTTCAAAATTGCTTCAAACATATTTTAATAAGCGACGAGATAGGAATAAACAAACCGCAACCTGAGATTTTCCGCATCGCACTTGAGAGAAATGGTGTTCAGGCAAATGAAGCGATAATGATTGGCGACAGTTACACCTCAGACATTGCCGGTGCGAAAGCAGCCGGCATCGACCAAATATGGGTTTGCAAAGCACCTGCAAATGCGAAGAACGGAGAGAGTGCCACATTTATAGTATCCGACATTACAGAGGTGACAAAGATACTATAAAAAGGGGAAAGTGAAACCATAAAATCAAAAAACTACGCACAATAAGCGTAGTTTTTTGATTTATCCTGCTATAGTTTTATGTTTTATCTTGTAAGCATCAGTTTGATGCTCATGCCCACATTATCCGTAGAAACGGGATAGGAAGTAGAGATAAGCGGTGTCGTACCTTGATGATCGTAATACAGCCGGAGATTAATCTTCGAAGAGAGGACATAGTCGGCAGCTATCTTGATACCTAACACCTTATTGCCTGCTGATGCCTGCGTTATACCTTCTTCAACCTTGCGGAGCAAAGTCTTGACATCTTTGTAAGATACATCTACCGATAGTTTCAGGTCGTTGCTAACCTTCTTCTGTTGGCCGTCTTTCAGTTTATAGAAGATATTAAGGTCTTTAATAGTATATCCCCAACCTACAACTAACTCATTGGTATGTCCTTCGGTCAGTTGAACAGAGCTTACATTAAGGGCGATATTTCTCTGCTTGCGATATTCTACTTTGGCAGTCATTGAGTTCTTCATTGCAAAGTTGACGCCAATCAAAGGTGAGAACTGCTCGGAGAGCGCAACAGACGATATGTCGTAGGCTGATGACGGTGTCGGAGTCCCGAGTTCCACATCCTTAACGAAACCCATAGAGCGGTCGTTAACACCATTAGCGGGAACCCAAGTGGAATAGGACGAATAAGAACCTATGCTATACTTACAAGTGTAGGCATGAGTGAGCGTTACGGAGCGGAAATGATCACGCATCCACGGCAGTTTACCTAACCCGTCGTAGGTAACAGACCAGTTCGGCAAGATATTCAAGATAGAAAGGAAAGGATCGAAAGATATTGAATTGACATCCTTACCTGTATAAGCTGATAGGAAGGCGGGGATAAGCACATCCGACGAGGTTTTGGATACCTGTCCGTTAACCCTATTATACCTCTGATTAGCAGCACCTGTACCACTGATAAAGCCCACATCCGGATAGTTCATCTCATCGTATTGACGCTGCAAACGCTCTGCCATAATATCCCTGTTCTCAAGGAATTTATCATAAACCTCTGATGAGAAATTATCTTCCACATTACCTATTCGCTTGAAAGCAGAACCTATTGCCACTTGCGTAATATTATACGATCCCGTGAAAGTCTCACGCATATAATCGCTAATATAGTTGATTTGCGTTGAGCCTGCTTGATAGCGCTTACCGTTCACTTGAATCTTAAATCCGGGGAAGGGTTCAAGGGTAAGTTTGACATCGAAGTCGTATGTATTGGCTTGCGTTGCAGGCTGCACGATAGTAGTATCTGTTGATAGCCAATTATTTGTCTTCGCTTTGGTCATGAAGTTTGAGGGGAAGAAACCGAAAGCAAAGTCGTACCCGGGTGCCGGTGTACCTTGTCCGTTCCGCTGTCCCATAAAGCCCGCTTCGGGATAGAATCCCGGAACAGAGAGCGACCCTGTTTCGCGATAAGTTACCTGCAAGCGGCGTATCATCGTAAGGAACTTAATCCCCACATCGCCTGCCCACTGCGCTGCTGTACGCTCGTTCGGGTCCTTAGTCTCTATCTTTATAGTCAGTCCCTCATAAGCTTCTTTGGTGGTAATCATTATCTTTGAGTTACCGGCTGTCTTATAGCTAACCTTAACAGCATGTCCGTCCTTGTCGGTAGCCGTCACATTCAGCGTCTCTGACGACATTCGATGCGTTACCTCAAACGGCACTCCTGCCTCGGTGGTTATTGTTTGGGTGTAGGTCTTCGACTTAAACGGTCGCCTGTTACGCCCCATATTTTGGAACCGCTGATTGACCTGCTTCAGATACGATGACTTATTATAGAGATTTTCAAAATTGAGTGTTCCGTCCACCTGCCACGAGCGCATTGATGTTACCACATTTCCGTAGTTATTATTATCGCTTGCATTGGTTACGGTCGCATTCCAATTATAAGTACCGTTATATGAAGCATTAGCGGTTATCCAATCGAGTCCGACAAAGCGGTTAAACGGCACATTCCATGACGCAGTGAACACTTGCTGATAGGTATATGGCGAACCCCAATGAGCAAGAGAGCGTTGGATAGTATCTTTCCATGCCTCGTAGTAATCATTGGTGAAGGCGTAGTCGCGAATAATCTCCGGGGTGTAGTAACCCTCATCAATAGTTGCGTTCATAGCACTTTGGAACGAGAACTTCATATTCTTCGTCAAGTCGTACTTGATATCCACATTTCTATTCCAAAGGAAGTCCTTAGAGAAAGTGATATCCATATCGGCATCACCTTGACTGAAGTCACGCATCTTTATATGGTTAAAGGTGCGGTGCATATCCGTTGAGAATGCCCATGACTGCGGCAAGTAGTAGAGATTAAACTCTTTCACGAACTTTAGGGCAGGCTTCTGCACACCCTTCATATCCTTAAACGGTTCCCAAGACTTCGGATTGAAGGAATAACTATAAGTGAAATTGCCCTTCTGATCCGTCGTCATATTCTTTTCCAGCTCAGGTGTCATCTCGTTCTGCTTCGAATAAGAGGCGGAGATAGAGAAGTTGGCAGGGTCGTAGAACATATTCCTTTTCTTGGAATGGATATTAACTTTCAAGCCTGTTATGGTAAAGTTTGTGGATTCGTGAATGGTGTTCGACATAGTGCGAATCGAATCTCGATCTTTCTTAGTCTCATACGTTTCAAGCGTTTCCGACAGTTTCAAGTCAGTGTTAAGCGGGTCGTAATCAGGTGATATAGTCTCGTTCGAATAACTGACATAAAGCGGAATCTGCAACTTCGCTTTCTCAGGGAACAAGCGTCCGCCTTCCATCGCTGCGCTGACAGAAATCTGATACTTATTTTCCATATTCCTGCTCAGCACATTGCTCTCTATGCTTCCGTATCCTGCCGTTTCCAATCGTCCTGCCACATTAAGTTGAGCTATATCCGAGACGGATAATGCCGCATTTGCCATAGCGGCAACGCCGCCTTGCTCATTGAACTCCGACATTCTCAATTCGTTAACCCATATCTCGCCGCTTACCACTCTGCCCGAGTTATTCCTTATACCTATCATGATATTCTCAATATCCTCCAGCGTAGGATTACCCATTACGGTAATTCTGTTCTGAGGCTTATTGTTACCGTCATCATATACTGAATAAGGTATCGTGTTCGACACTCCGGAAGTACCCTGCCTCTTGGCTTTGTTCCTTGCCACCTTAGCATCGGTAAACACTGAGAAGGGGAAGTCAAAATAGTTCTCTTGCGGCCAAACGACTAATCTGTCGTAGTCGTTATCGTTATTATAAACACCGTACGGGGTGAGGGTAAGAGGTATCTCATACTCGTAGTAGTTTTGAGTCATATCCGACCCCATACGAATGAAGCAACTCAATTCACCATCAACAAGGTCGTTATCTATCGCCTCTAACTTCTCTGCATGCACGAACATCTGCAATCGCTTGTACTGCCTTACATCGTATGATGTGGTCTTATAGACAGACCTCGCGTCTCTCGGCGAGAGGTTATTGACTCGCATAATCATAGCCTGTTCGTTCTGCGCAATAAGTTGCGCCTGTCCGGGATCGGTCTGGCGCGTTACACCGGGCGGCAAGACATAGTTAATCGGCGAACGATTGGCATTCTCTTCAATATTGATTGCCTGCACATCGATAGAACCCGCCGTCTGCGGCGGATAATCAATAGGATACAAATCTTTCGTACACTGCCTCCACTCACCGCGAACAAGGTCGAAAGAAGCAAAACGCAGATGAGTCTCCTGCGAGAAACCCGTCAAATAGATACGGGCAAATCGAATAGACTTGAAGTTGCGAATAGAGCCTTCCTTACTCTCATATTGCCGAATAGGTATCTTAAACTGATACCATGTTACGATATCGGTATTGCCGTTCTTGAGGGTAACCTTCGTCTCGAGTTTTTCGGTAATATTCTGATTTCCGACGTAAAACTCACCGGGTTTCAATCTTACATGATAAGTATAGTATTTCTCGTTCTCGTTGAGAGTATTATCGCTATTAATATCCTCTATATCAGGCTGCAAAGTGGCGGCTGTACCATAGTTCTCGGTGTTCGCAGCCGATTCGGGCGAGTTGCCCTGAGTACCATTATAGTGCTTATAACGCTCAAGAACTGAAGTCTGCCTTTCATCAAAGTCCGAACCGCGATAATAATGATAGTTATCACCTGCGGGGTCGTTGAGTGGCGAAAAAGGATCGCTTCGCCATTCGTTGAGTACTGCGCTCGATACATTGTGACTGAGATAATCGACATAACTCTTATACGGCGTACGACCTTGCGGGTCTATAAAATCATACTCTTGCGTATCGTTCAATCCGTTGAGCCCTACATCCTGATATGCCCTCGCACCGGCGTCGTTTGAGAAAGCGATGGTAGTAGAAGTGGTTTTGGGCACCCTACCCCACGCAGTATATTCTACCGCATGCCCTTCGTCCGTGTCACTCACGGGCAAACCATGCTCGAATGATTTCTTGCCGTCCTTCAAGATATCCTCGCTTATATCACCAAGGTTAATATATAGGTCTCCACCTTGCCAATTACCGCCGCCATTGGTCAGCATCGGGTCTAAAAGCCAAAACTCTATATACTCTATATTAGATTTCTCGAAGTCAGTATTATCAATCTTTCGCATAATACCAGCCCACGCGTTTTGCGGATTAGCGAGTCCGCCGGTTGCAAGGTCAACAACGGTAGTATCTATATTATACGGTCCGCGTTCTGAGGGATAGTAAGAGAGATTGAGCACGCTCAATCGAGTATCTTCATTAGCAAGCACATCCTTATTAGGATAAATCTCCTGTTCGTAGATGATACGAGTGCGGTGATCAGACAAGGCGTTAAGGTCGTTTCTGATATGCGCCGGAGTATTCGACTGCGGATTGCCGAATATAGGGTCAACGGCATACCAAGCCAATAAGGCGCGGTTCTTACCATATTCGATATTATTCGATTTTGAAGACTCCTCAAATACTTTCGGAGTAGAAGCAAGTTTCCAATAGTTAGGATAATGGATATCAATATTGGTTTTTGTGGCTTCAAAATCGTCGATATAAGCGGTACCTGCTTTGCCGACTTCTTTCGTATGTCCGGGAATAAGTTGAGCAAACTCTGCATTAATTTGGAAAGAAGAAGGTTGCGTAGCAGTTATCCACGGCACTCGGTCGATGGCATTAGTGAGCCACATAAACTCCGTCTTCCAGTTGGCATTCAGTCCCCAAACGGTATTGTTAAGCGGCTCGCTACCGGTATTGACCTTAGTGGTAAGCGGACGCTCGGTCATGTGCATAATAGTACCGCCGACAGTCAGGTCCTTATTGAACTCATACTCTATGTGCGCCCCCATAAGCGACTTACGCTGCATCGAGAAGGTTGACTGATTTTCCAACTTCACATCTACATTCGTCCCCGCGTCCAATATCGCCTGATTGAGAATTGTTACGGTTCCCATCGTATAGTCCACCGTATAGTCCACATTCTCGGTCAGCGTTGCACCACCTGC
>FLNU01002363.1_pt1 | contig 20505 bp, 14 predicted proteins | sample 1140361 | NCBI WGS metagenome assembly FLNU01 (sample SAMEA3878206, study PRJEB12797) | bioreactor metagenome | biome: Moose rumen | place: Sweden | collected 2011-10 | reverse complement strand
GTACGTAGATGTATGTATCGGCAACGAGGAAGATGCAGAGCTGTGCCTCGGCTTCAAGCCCGATGCAGATGTAGAAGGCGGCGAGACCAACGCTGAGGGCTACAAGGGCATCTTCGAGCAGATGATGAATGAGTTCGGCTTCAAGTACGTTGTTTCGACACTTCGCGAGAGCTTCAGCGCAACGTTCAACGGCTGGAAGGCAATGATATACGACGGCAAGGAGTTCTATCAGTCCAAACGCTATGAGATCAACCCGATTATCGACCGCGTAGGTGGTGGTGACTCGTTCTCCGGCGGTCTGATCCACGGTATGCTCAAATATCCGGACAACCAGGGTGCAGCACTTGAGTTCGCAGTGGCTGCTTCGGCTCTGAAGCATACTATCAACGGCGACTACAACCTTGTCAGCGAAGATGAAGTACTGAGCCTCGCAGGCGGTAACGCAAACGGACGAGTTCAGAGATAAAGGAAAGTACCATTTGGTCATTTACCATGTACCATTTATTTGTTCATTTAATCATTGAGCCATTATGACACGGGAAGAACTGAAAGAACGTTACAGGCAATTTTCGCTACGTATTATCAAGATGGTGGACGCAATGCCCAATACCATTTCTGCTAATGCCATAGCCAAGCAAATTGTTCGTTCGGGCACTTCTCCTGCCGCTAATTATAGGGCGGCATGTTTGGCTAAATCCGGTAAGGATTTTATTAATAAACTCAAAATGGTTGAAGAAGAAATAGATGAAACAAGTCACTGGTTGAGTATTATTATTGATAGTGGCATGTTACCCAAATCGCGCGTGCAAGATTTGTATGACGAGAGTATCGAGCTGGGTAAAATTACCAGTAAATCAATTACTACTGCCAAATCCAAAGTGGACTTGTAATTGGTAAAATGGCCAAATGGGAAAATAAATGAACAAATTGTAAATGAACAAATCGTAAATAGATTTATGGCTAAGTTTGATAAGTTTCAGGTGATGGCGAAGATTGCCGCCGCACCGATGGTTCCTGTGTTCTACCACAAGGACGTAGAAGTTTGTAAGAACGTGATTAAGGCTTGTTATGAAGGCGGCGTACGCGCTTTCGAGTTCACTAACCGCGGAGATTTCGCACACGAGGTATTCGGCGAGTTGAGCAAATGGGTAGCTAAAGAGTGCCCGGAGCTGGCTCTCGGTATCGGTAGCGTGGTTGACGCTCCGACGGCTGCGCTTTACTTGCAGTTGGGCGCGAACTTCGTAGTTGGTCCGCTATTCAACAAAGATATCGCAGTAGTCTGCAACCGTCGTTGCGTGACGTACTGTCCGGGTTGCCTCACACCGAGCGAGATCGGTTTGGCACAGGAGGTAGGCTGCGACTTCACGAAGGTATTCCCGGGCGATGTTGTCGGTCCGAACCTCGTGAAGGGTCTGATGGCTCCGATGCCGTGGTCGAAGATTATGGTTACCGGCGGCGTGGCTCCAGAGAAAGAGAACCTTGAGAAATGGTTCGCCGCAGGCGTTTACTGCGTGGGCATGGGCAGCAAGCTCTTCCCGAGCGACAAGGTGAAAGCCGGCGACTGGGCTTACGTAACTGCCAAGTGCAAAGAGTGCTTTGAGATAATTGCAAACTGTAAAAAATAATACATTATGAGTACACAACAAAAATTAATGTCAAATTGGCGCTGGTGGCTCTGCTCACTCTTGTTTGTAGCAACGACAATTAACTACCTTGACCGCCAAGTGCTTTCCCTAACATGGGAAGAGTTTATCAAGCCCGAGTTCCACTGGACTGATAATGACTACGGCACAATCACCTCTATTTTCTCTATCCTATACGCTATCTGCTGCTTGTTTGCGGGTAAGTTCGTTGACTGGATGGGCACGAAGAAAGGTTACATCTGCGCCATCTCTGTTTGGTCGTTAGGTGCATGCTTACACGCTGCGTGTGGTTGGGCAACGATGCATATCGAGGGCTTTGAGTCGATAGAGGCGATGCGTGCCGTTGAAGCGGGTAGTACAGCCGCCTTAGGCATTGCTACCACTTCTGTCTATCTATTCCTCCTCTGCCGCGGTATCTTAGCTCTCGGAGAGGCAGGTAACTTCCCTGCGGCTATCAAGGTTACGGCTGAGTATTTCCCGAAGAAAGACCGCGCTTTCGCTACTTCTGTCTTCAACGCAGGTGCCTCTGTAGGTGCTCTTGCCGCTCCTCTCTGCATACCTTCTTTGGCGGCTCGTTGGGGTTGGGAAATGGCATTCATCGTTATTGGTGGTTTAGGTTTTCTCTGGGTTTTCTTCTGGGTGTTTATGTACGATAAACCGGAGAAGAGCAAACATGTCAACGAGGCTGAACTTCGCTATATTCGTCAGGACGAAAATGAAACAGAGGTAATGGCTGCCCCCGAACAAGAGAAGAGTATCTCTATGATCAAGTGCTTCGGTTATCGCCAGACTTGGTCGTTTATCGTCGGTAAATTCTTCACCGATGGTGTTTGGTGGTTCTTCCTGTTCTGGGCTCCTTCATATTTCCAGAACCAGTTCGGTTACAAAGCCTCTTCAGGTATGGGTCAGGCATTGATCTTCACGCTCTATGCTATCGTAACTATTCTGTCGTTGTTTGGCGGTTATCTGCCTAAGTTGTTTGTTGAGAAGAAGAAGATGGAACCATACGCAGGGCGTATGCTCTCTATGCTTATCTTTACCGCATTCCCGCTGTTTGCGTTGCTCGCTCAACCTATGGGTGCCCACTCTGCATGGTGGCCTGCAATCTTCATCGGTTTGGCAGGTGCCGGACACCAAGCATGGTCTGCTAACCTATTCTCGACCATTGGCGACATGTTCCCTAAATCGACTATCGCTACAATAACCGGCATAGGTGCTATGGCCGGCGGTATAGGCTCAATGATTATACAAAAAGTAGCAGGTGCTTTGTTCACCTACGCAGAGAATCAAGGTGCAGCGTTCACCTTCCTCGGCTTTGAAGGCAAACCGGCAGGATACTTTATTATGTTCTGCTTCTGCGGTGTTGCTTATATCACTGCTTGGTGCATTATGAAGGCTCTCGTTCCTAAATACTCACCTATTAAGGCATAATAACTAACACTCACATGAACGTTCGGAGACGTTCTCCACTATATGAACGTTGGAGACATTCTCCACCTATGTAAAAACAGAAAAGCGGTCTTGCACCGCTTTTTTGTTTTTTTGTTTGTCGGGCTCGCAGAAAAGCAGTAACTTTGTGTATTAAAACGAAACACAACACTTTTCAATGCGTAACATATTATCAAATCACATATCCCGCCACCTTCTCTCTCTTCTTTTTACTCTCTTTTTTTTCCCCTCCTTCGCCTTAGATAAGCAACACCTGCAAGATACCCTCAACCACTACGCGGGGCGGCAAGCCGCCGTAGGTGAGATAAAAGTATCTCAGATTAAAATACGAAGCGGTAAGGTAGATATCTACACCAACTCAACTCTCGCTGCCTTGCAACTGACAGATGAGGTTGTAAATGACATATATTCTATCGTCAGAAAAGAGGTGGGTACAAAAGGCAAAATCTATGTTCACTCTGACGGCTACGAGATTTCCGAACTAATCACTCATGTTCACTATCGTGGTGACGGCAAGAATGAGAGCAGAAGCAAGCGAAAGCACCTTCAACGGGCCGAGGTACAACCCCTCACCACAAATATCTCTCGTCCATGGTTAGCAGAAAAAGGATTAGAGGGCAGGCATATTGCCCTCTACGGCAGCCACGGACTCTATTTCAATCAGGGACAAGAGAGATGGTCGTGGCAACGCGCACGAGTACTCACCACCGTAGAAGATCTATACACCTCTTCTTACACTATGCCCTTTCTTGTGCCGATGCTCGAAAATGCGGGTGCCGTTGTTATACAACCTCGCGAAAGAGACAGGCAGACAAACGAGATTATTGTTGACGAGAAAGAGGCAGAAGGTATCGAGGCTTGGATAACAACCGATCATAACGGCTGGGGACCTGCGCCGGACGGGCTCCTTTTCGAAGGCGAAAACCCCTTTACCTTCGGTGGCTACGCCACATATTGCAAATCGCAAGACGAAACAAATGTCAGCAGCAGCGACCTTATCTATCGCCCGCAACTGCCGGCAAGCGGAGAATATGCCGTCTATGTATCATATAAAACGATAGCAGGTAGCACAAAAAATGCCACATATAGCGTTTGGCACGCAGGCGAAGAAACGCTGTTCCGCGTTAATCAGCAGATGGGCGGTAGTACTTGGATATATCTTGGTACCTTCTTCTTCACCACTAACCCTAAAGACAACTATGTTCGCTTAATTAGCGGCGAACACTCAAGTAATAATATTCTAACCTCTGATGCCGTTCGCTTTGGCGGAGGTATGGGTAGTGTGGCGCGTTATTCGTCTAAAAACGTTCTCAACAGCAACACGTCAGCCCGAATAAAGACTCTATACAATGCTAAGCACAAAAAGCGAGAAGAACGCTTTATTCCACCGCATCGTGGGGAGGTGGAAGATATCGTCCTTACAAGCGGACTGCCAAGGTGGATAGAAGGTTCGCGCTATTACCTTCAATATTCGGGTATTCCCGACTCAGTATATAATTATAGCGGCTCCTTCAATGACTATACCGATGATTATACCTCTCGCGGAAGATGGGCAAATTACCTCACAGGCGGAAGCAGCGTTTATCCCGAGGGGCAAGGACTCAATATCCCGCTCGATCTCTTCATTGCTATTCACTCCGATGCGGGTACTACCTTAGACGATAGCATCATCGGCACACTCGTTATCTACACCGACCACGATGACGACAACAAGCAAACATACCCTGCGGGAGCAAACCGAATACTCGCCCGCGACTACGCTGACTATGTGCAGACGCAGATAGTGGAAGATATTCGTGCTACCATCGCACCTCAATGGAACAGAAGGAGACTGCTAAACTCTTCATACTCCGAATCTCGCAACCCGAAAATGCCCGCCATCCTCGTTGAACTGCTCTCACATCAGAATTTTGCTGATATGCGTTATGGACTCGACCCTGCTTTTCGTTTCATCGTCTCGCGTGCTATATATAAGGGTATGCTTCGCTTCCTGCACGAGCAATACGGCACCTCATATATAGTCCAGCCACTGCCTGTGAAAAATTTCAGCATCGCTCTTAACAATAAGTCCGAAGCGCAACTCACATGGCAGCCACGGCTTGACAGCCTCGAAGTAACTGCCAAACCTGACAGATATATCGTGTACAAACGGATAGCAGGAAAAGATTGGGACAACGGCACTGTTGTCAAAGACACTTTTGCCACAATACCACTTTTGTCAGACACTCAATATGATTTTCGCATCTGCGCACTAAACAAAGGAGGACAATCTTTCCCGTCCGAAACACTCACTGCGTACCACTCTTCCAAAGGAGCAGGCAAAGTTCTAATAGTGAACGCCTTTACTCGCATTTGTGCTCCGCAGTCGTTTCAGTCAAACGACACACTATACGCCGGATTTGCTCCCGAGCACTATGGTATCGGATATATGAATGAAATAAGTTATATCGGTGAGCAATATGAGTTTCTGCGCTCCAAACAATGGGAAAACGATGATCAATGCGGCTTCGGAGCATCGTACAATAACTATCGCGCTATCTCACCACGAGGCAACACCTTCGACTACCCTACTCAGCATGGCAAGACGCTTGCCGATTTAGGATATTCGTTCTGCTCCACCTCTGTGGGCGCAATCTCCGAACAAACATTCTGCGACAGCACTATAACCCTTGTTGATATTATCTGCGGCAAAGATTCAAATCCCTACCCTAATAATCTCAGGCAGTCACTGCAGCATTACAAAGGTTCACTGCTTATCTCCGGCTCATACTTAGGCAGCACTATGCAAAGTGATTTCGACAAGAAATGGACTTCAAGCAACCTTCATTATGCTTTCCGAGCCGAACGTGCTTCGCACTCAGGTGAAGTCGATATATTTCGCAACATAGGCGGAGGTGATACGCAGATTGTAGTGTCGCCATCGGAAGATATAACCTGCGCAGAAGCCCCTGACGGCATTATGCCTATCGGGAAAAACGCCATCGTTGTCGCAAGATATAAGGACACGGGAATAGCCGCAGCAGTCGCCTTCGAAAATAAATATCTTATCTTCAGCTTTCCGCTTGAAAGTACTACTAATTTTAATGAAATATATACCACAGCCGTTAATTACCTTACTTCTACTAACCCAAAATGAAGAAACTGCCCGTTTTAGAAAATATTCTCATCACCGATTTTGCTGCCGAAGGCAAAGCATTGGCTCGCGTAAACGATTGCGTTCTTTTCGTCCCGAACTGCGTTCCGGGCGATATTGTTGATATACAAGTAACAAAGAAGAAACACTCATATATGGAAGGTCGCTTGCTGCGCCTCATCACTCCTTCTCCGCAACGCTGCGAGCCGAGATGCAAACACTTCGGAGAGTGCGGAGGTTGCAAATGGCAGATGCTTCCATACTCTGAACAACTGCGCTATAAACAGCAGCAAGTGGTGGATGCACTTACTCGTATCGGTAAATTAACGTTACCACCTATCACGCCAATCTTAGGTTCGGATAAGATTTATGAGTATCGCAACAAATTAGAGTTCTCGTGCAGCAACAAGAAGTGGGTTTCTTGGGATGCTATTTATGAAGCAGGCGGTCTTGAGAATATCAACACTGAATACGGTCTCGGTTTTCATATAACAGGTGCTTTTGATAAAGTGCTTGATATAGAAGAGTGTCACCTTATGCACCCCATCAATAACGATATACGCAATTTCGTCAGAGACTATGCCCGCTCAAACGGACTCACTTTCTATAACGAGCGCACACACACCGGTTTTCTCCGCTCGCTTATTCTGCGTTCTAACGAAGTAGCCGACGGCTCACGCAACGACTATATGCTGATTGTAGTCTTCGCAGAAGACAACCAACCGGCGCAGAAAGCATTGCTTGAAAAGTTGCATAGTGGCTTCCCTGAGATAACATCTCTGCAATGGGTACTCAACACTAAGTTTAACGACACAATATCCGACCTCGATATTCATGTCTATTCGGGCGATGATCACATAATTGAGCACATGGAAAATCTGGAATTTAAGGTCGGTCCAAAATCGTTCTATCAAACTAACACAAAACAGGCATATCGTCTCTATTCAGTAGTTCGCAAATTCGCCTTCCCTTCAGTTGAGCGTTCAGCGTGTACGCCGTGTGCCATTGCCACAGATCTCCCCATTGTTTATGACTTATACACCGGCACAGGCACCATCGCCCAATTTGTAGCAAGATACGCAAAAAAAGTTATCGGCATCGAATATGTGCCTGAAGCAATAGAAGATGCAAAAGAGAATGCCCTCAACAATAAAATTGATAATGTGGAATTCTTTGCAGGGGATATGAAGAAGCAGTTAACTCCCGCCTTTATTGCCGAACACGGACAGCCGGATATTATTATCACCGATCCGCCTCGCGCCGGCATGGACGAAGATGTAGTGAACACCATTCTGCAAGCAGCACCTCAACGCATTGTATATGTCAGTTGCAACCCGGCCACGCAAGCCCGCGACCTCGCTCTGCTCTGCAATGCTGAACAGCCGCACTACCGCATCACCGCAGTGCAACCCGTGGATATGTTCCCCCATACTCAACATATTGAGAATGTTATCCTGCTCGAAAAGGATAACTGCTAAACTCAAAACGCCTCTCTATAAGTGCAACCCTCTCTCCAGCGGGAACACCCGTATGCTGCTTTCCCCTTAAGGATATAGCCCTGCCTGCAAATCGGGCAAACCATACCTGCCTTGCTCAATTTCACCTCTCTTACTACATCTTCCGTCATCTGCTTCAGTTCTGAGAGGAAAGCCGCCGCATCCAACTCGCCGCGCTCTATCTCACGCAGTTTCTTCTCCCACTGCCCCGTCAGTTCTGCCGATTTGAGCAGTGGCGACTGAATAAGCGAAATAAGCCTCTCTCCATTGGGTGTCGGATAGAGAGATTTACCTTTTTGGTATATATATTGCCGCTGAAACAGTTTCTTGATAATCTCCGCTCTTGTTGACGGGCGACCTATACCATTCTCCTTCAGCACATCTCTGAGTTCATCATCATCCACAAATTTACCTGCTGTTTCCATAGCGCGTAGCAGAGTCGCCTCGGTATAAGGTTTAGGCGGAGTCGTTTGTCGCTCTACAAGTGATGGCGTGTGCTCCCCGCTCTCGCCTTTCCTGAAATCCGGCAACACACTCTCTTCATTACCTTTCTCTTCCGCCGTAGCATCTTCATCATCCGCCATGAGTGCCTGACTCTCCTTCGATTGTACTACCGCAACATTGTCCGTACTCCACCTCGCCGCATCAAACACCTCTCGCCAACCTTGATTGAGAATTTGCCGACCGGAGGTCTTGAAGGAGACTACTTCATCGCTGTTCTTTTTTGTCACTTCGCCTACAACAGTCGTTGTTGAAACCTCACAATCGGGATAGAAAGCAGCAATAAATCGTAGAGCAACAAGATTATACACTTTCTTCTCTTCCTCACTTAGTGCCTTCGGCGGCTGACCGGTAGGAATAATAGCATGGTGATCGGTTACCTTACTATTGTCAAATACCTTCTTCGACTTCGGTAACGCCTGCGGTTTGCCGGTCTTTTGTCCCTTCTCGCGCATCAGTTCGCGCAAATGACTAATCTGAGGGAAAAATGGTTCTATGCCCTTGAAAATACCCGGAACCTTGGCATATTGGTCATCCGGCAAGTAGGTTGTATCAACACGGGGATAAGTGGTAACATGCTTTTCGTAAAGCGACTGGATAAGACTCAATGTCTTATCTGCCGAATACGAATATTTCTTATTGCACTCTACTTGAAGAGAGGTAAGGTCGAACAAACGCGGTGCTCCTTCTGTCCCCTTTTTCTTTTCTACACTCGTTACTACAAACGCCTGCTCCTTTATATTATCAAGCAATATCTCACCTGCCTCTCTGCCTTCTATCGGCTCAATACCAATATTTGTCGTCTGCAAATCTTGCAAGGTTGGAAGAGGCTTAGGCTCTGCCGCTTTACCTTTCTTTTGTTCCTCCTTCGATTTTACTTGCTCAATCTGAGCGAGTAACTCTTCATCGCTCTTTCTTACAATGGCTTTGAATGTTGTTCCGCGATATACCGTCTGCAATTCCCAATAAGTCTTCGGAACAAAGTGATTTATATCTCTATTCCTATTAACAATAAGAGCGAGAGTCGGTGTCTGCACCCTGCCTATACTCCAAGGCTGAGGCTTGGCTGACTGCGTTTGCCCTTTGACGAAACTAACAGGGGCAGCAGTACTTTGATTATTTTGATATTTGAGGGTATATGCCCTTGTGCAGTTCATGCCGAGCAACCAATCACCTATTGCTCGCATCAATCCTGCCTCATATAGATGCTGATATTCGCTCTGATCTTTCAGCGCAGTGAACCCTTCTTTAATAGCCTCTTCTGTCAGCGAGTTTATCCACAATCGCTTAACAGGACATCTAACACCCGCCTTCTGCATCACCCATCGCTGAATCAACTCACCCTCCTGCCCTGCATCACCGCAGTTCACTATCATATCTGCTGACTGCATCAAGCGCCGTATAGTGTCAAACTGCTTTTGAACACCTTGATTATCCATAACTTTTATACCAAAACGAGGCGGAATCATAGGCAGACTGCCCATATTCCAACCTCGCCATTGAGTATTATAGTCATGCGGTTCAAGCAGAGTACAGAGATGCCCGAAGGTCCAGGTTACTTGATAACCATTGCCCTCCATATAACCATCAAAAGCGCGGTCTGCGCCGAGTATGCGAGCAATATCTCTGCCCACAGATGGTTTCTCTGCCACACATACTATCACTTGATTAGTTGTTTTACCTGCTTATACACATTATCGGCTGTAAAACCGAGTTTCTCATCAAGAACTTTATACGGAGCCGAAAAACCGAACGACTCCAATCCCCATACCGCACCATTTTCACCTACTAACTCAGAGAGAGTGCAAGGCAAACCTGCCGTCATACCAAATCGCGGCAACGAAGGCGGCAAAACAGCCTGCCGGTACTCTTTCGGTTGTGAGCGGAATAGACCCTCTGACGGTACGCTCACTATCTGCAAACGGTGTCCCTCTTTTCTGAGCAATTCAGCACCGGCAAGCAAAGTACTCACCTCCGACCCCGATGCAAGCAATACCACCTCAGGATTCTCATCTTTTGACACTATATATGCGCCCTTGCGGAAATCATCAAGCGAGTGATACGGCAGAGCAGGTATATCCTGTCGGCTGAGGATAAGCGCAGTAGGTGTTTCGTTATTCTCCATCGCGAGTCGCCATGCCATAGTCGTTTCCTCTGCATCTGCGGGACGCAGAACAAGCATAGAGTTCTTACCGCTGTGATTTTTCAGTTTCTCCATCAGCCTAATCTGCGCTTCTTGCTCAACAGGCTCGTGCGTAGGACCATCCTCACCTACTCGGAATGCGTCATGTGACCAAATAAAACGAACAGGCGTCTCCATCAATGCCGCCATACGGACAGCAGGCTTCATATAATCGGAGAAGACAAAGAAGGTTCCGCAAGACGGGATAATACCACCATGCAGCTGCATACCTATCATAGTGCATGCCATCGTCAGTTCGCTGACACCCGCCTGCAAAAAGGCACCCGAGAAATCGCCCTTAGCAAAAGCGTGAGTGCGTTTTAAGAATCCATCCGTCTTATCTGAGTTAGAAAGGTCAGCTGACGACACAACCATATTACCCACATGATCTGCTAAATATGCCAACACTACACCACTCGCCTGACGCGTGGAAGCACCTTCCTTCTGCACTATCTCGCTCCAATCAATATTAACCCGCTCTCCTGCAAACCAAGCACGATATTGCTTTGCATCCACCGGATTTGCTTTTTCCCACTCTGCAAAACGCGCATGCTCAGATGCCGCATAATCCTTCAACGCCTCTCTACGAACTTTATATAAGTTCTCCACCTCCGGGAATATTCTGAAAGGATCTTCCGGATTACCGCCAAGATTCTTTATCGTTGCCTCAAACGAAGCCCCTGCCTTGCTTATTGGCTGCCCGTGAGTAGAACATTTGCCCTCCCATGATTCGCCGTTTTCCGTTCTGCATCCTAACCCCATAGTGGTGCGACCTATAATAAGCGACGGGCGTCCTTCCTCAGCCAGAGCATGGTTGAGGGCATGGCGAATCTGATCGACATCGTTGCCGTTAATAGTCTGCACATACCAACCCCACGCCTCATATTTCTTTGCCACATCCTCCGAAGTGACAGCCTCACAACCTGTAGATAGTTGAATATCGTTGGAATCATAAAACATAATGAAATTATCCAAGCCGAGGTGCCCCGCAAGGCGACCCGTTCCCTGCGAAATCTCTTCCTGAACACCGCCATCAGATATAAAGGCATATATAGTCGGATTATGTACTTCGCCAAACCGCTCGTGCATAAACTTTGCGGCGATAGCAGCACCGAGGGCATAGGTGTGCCCTTGCCCTAACGGACCTGAAGTATTCTCTATTCCACGACGTAGATTGCGCTCGGGATGTCCCGGCGTTACACTACCCCACTGACGAAGATTCTTCAAGTCATCCAAAGAGAAGAAACCTGCAAGAGTAAGAACGCCATAGAGCATAGGTGCCATGTGACCGGGATCAAGGAAAAAGCGATCTCTGCCAACCCATTCAGGATCAGACGGGTCATAACGCAGATACTCGGAGTAAAGCACGTTCACAAAATCAGCACCGCCCATAGCACCACCCGGGTGACCGGACTTTGCCTTTTCTACCGCTGACGCAGCAAGGATACGGATATTATCCGCCGCTTGAGTCATTACATTTTTCATATCATATTAATTTTTATAACTTTCAACTTTAGGGTTCTGAACGTTCGGAGACGTTCACCACTTTAGGGCTCTGAACGTTCGGAGACGTTCACCACTCCGGATGTCGGCATTTAATGCCGACTTTATAAAGACGAGAGATATAAACGTTCGGAGACGTTCACCACTTTAGGGCTCTGCCCGGACTTTCGACTTTAGCAATTTAAACAAATTTGATGCGAAGATGAAATCATCCAACGCCTCGTTTCCTTCAGTATAGATAGTATCTTTTTTGCCTTCCCATGCCTTTTTGCCTTCCTTCAAGAATATAATATGGTCGCCTATCTCAAGAATAGAGTTCATGTCGTGGGAATTTATTACCGTGCATATATTATACTCTTCCGTTATCTCATGTATCAGTTTGTCTATCACAAGGGACGTAACAGGGTCCAAACCTGAATTAGGTTCATCGCAAAACAGATATTTAGGATTCATTGCGATAGCCCTCGCTATTGCCACACGCTTCTGCATACCACCGCTAATCTCCGCCGGCATAAGGTGATAAGCCGCCGGCTGTATATTGACGCGAGACAGACAGAACTTTGCCCTCTTTTCAATCTCTATCCGCGTCATTGAAGAGAACATCTCCAACGGGAACATTACATTCTGAAGCACTGTTTCAGAATCGAATAACGCTGCCCCTTGAAAAAGCATACCCACTTCCCTCCTTAGGTGCAATAACTCTTTTTGCGTCATCTTCGGCAAATCACGACCATCATAGAGGATACGTCCTCGGTCGATATTATGCAAACCGATGATACTCTTCATAAGCACGGTCTTGCCTGAGCCGGATTGACCAATAATCATATTGCACTGCCCGTCGCGCATCTCAGTAGAGATGCCTGTCAGCACCTCAAGACCTTCAAACTGCTTATATACATTATCTACCTGTATCACCTGTACTTTTCACCTGTACCTGTACCTGTACCTTTCAACTTAGCATCAGTTTAGTGAGGAAAATATCGAGAAAAAGAATAACCACCGATGACTTGACCACCGCATTGGTACTCGCTTTTCCGACCTCTAATGCCCCACCGTGAGCATAATAGCCGTAATAAGACGATACGGATGTTATCACAAACGCATATATCACCGATTTGGTAATTGCATACGGCACATGATAAGTCATAAAAGCGTAAGTTATGCCATACACATACTCATCAACTGTCAGAATATCTGTAAACAGTGCCATACAATATCCGCCTATCAGCGCACTCCCCACTGAGAAAATAACGAGAATCGGCATCATAAGCATAAAGGCAGTTATCTTGGGCAAGATAAGATAATTGGCAGAATTAACGCCCATAATCTCCATCGCATCAATCTGCTCCGTTATACGCATCGTCCCTATTTCTGACGCTATATTACTGCCCACCTTTCCGGCAAGAATAAGGCATAGGATAGTTGAGGAGAATTCAAGAAGCATCGTGTCGCGTGTTACTACCCCTACCGTATAGCGCGGTAGCAAAGGATTAGCCATGTCCAATTTGATCTGCATAGTCATAATCGCACCGATAAACACAGATATTATTAGGTCAATCGGCACCGACTGCGTACCCAGTTTATCAAGTTCCTTGACAAACTGCCTCCAAAACATCCGCTGCTTATCGGGCATTCGAAACACCCTACCCAGCAGGATAAAATACTCACCTATAACACGAAAAAACTGCATCTACTTCGTACATTGTACATTGTCCCTTTGTACATTGTATTGTCCCTTTGTACATTGTACATTGTACATTGTCCCTTTGTACATTGTACATTGTCCCTTTGTACATTGTACATTGTCCCTTTGTACATTGTTATGGTCTGACTATCTCTTCCGCAAGCTGCCTTAATGCTGCCTTGTCGGCTTCCTTCATACGGCTACGGATACTAACCATTGGCTCTATCACTTCCACACCTTTCATCTGAGCAAGCATCTCACGCATAACTTTCCCTGCACTCGGAGCCCACGAGCCGTTTTCAATCAAACCGACTCGTTTATTCTGCCAACTCTTTATCTGCAAGTGGTGCAGTAAATTGTGCATAGGCGGGAATAAACCTGCGTCATACGAAGAGGCTGCGAACACAGCCCTACCGTATGCGAAAGCATCCTCCACCGCAAACGACACTTCTTCTTCGGTCAAGTCCATAAGACACACTTTAATACCCTTTTCACGAAGGATCTTTGCAAAACACTCTGCTGCCTCTTTTGTCCCGCCATGTATAGAGGCATAACCAACAAACACACCGTTCTTCTCAGCCTCATAGCGACTCCATATATCGTATAGCCCAATGTAAAAACTTATCGGCCTATCTTTTGCTATATACTTCTCGCCTATCCCCTCAAATTCAGTGCTTACCTCTTTGTCCTTTGCCCCATTGCCATCTATTGAACGTTCAGTGGAGAACGTCTCCGAACGTTCAGTGGAGAACGTCTCCGAACGTTCACAGACGTTCTCCACTGCCTGTTCTTTCGCATTTTCAAGCACAGAGCCGTGCAACGGACAGATACGCTCTATATCTAACGCTGCCACTTTCTTTAGAATGGTCTGCACCGGTGCCCCATACTTGCCGCATATATTGAAGTAATACCGCCTTGCCTCGCATGCCCAATCGTCTTCTTGCCGGTCGAGCGTGCCAAATGAGCCGAAAGCATCGGCAGAGAATAAAGTCTTGCTGTACTCATCGTAACTGAGCATAACCTCAGGCCAATGCACCATTGGTGCAGCGATGAAACGCAACGTATGCTTGCCTAATGAGAGAGTGTCACCTTCCTTCACCGCTACCGTTCTGCCTTCCAAATTTATATTTTCAAAAAATTGAGGCAACATCTGCAGCAGTTTCTGCGAAGCCACAATCTTCATCTGCGGAAAGCGTTCAAGCATCTCCAATGCTAATGCCGAGTGGTCAGGCTCTATGTGGTGCATCAGTAGATAATGCGGCTCTTTGCCGCGCAACGCCGCATCAACATTCTCGCGCCACTCCGCTGCCGTACGAGCATCGGTAGTGTCCATTATCGCCAGGCACTCGTCCTCTATAATATATGAGTTATACGCCATACCATAGGGCGTGGGATATTGGCGCTCAAACAAACGTATATCGTGGTCATTAGCCCCGATATACAAAATATCATCTGTTATTCTCATTTTAATCTTGCGGCTCAAAATCTTCTTTACCAACTCCGCAAAGAGGGCATACCCAATCTGACGGAATATCTTCAAATGCTGTGCCCGGAGCAATACCGCTATCAGGATCACCTACTTCGGGGTCATAAACATACCCGCATACTGTACATACATACTTTTTCATAGTTCCAATTTTTAATATGAATTCTTCTTTAATGTGGAGAACGTGGGGCGCGGACGGCTCGTCCGCGATGTTGATTGGCAGTAGCGAACGTCTCCGAACGTTCTCTTGGGACGTGGACGGCTCGCCCGCGACGTCATAGTAGCCGCAAAGGTAGTAAAAAAAGTTTATTAGCCAAAGAAAAAAACAAAAAAACTGATTATAGGAGTCAAAATGATAAGTATTATAGACAATAAATAATGGAGAACGTGGGACGTGGCGAACGCCTCCGAGCGTTCTCTTGGGACGCGGACGTCTCGTCCGCGATGTTGATTGGCAGTGGCGAACGTCTGGGACGTGGACGGCTCGTCCGCGTTAGCGCAAGCGGTACTTAGCGCAAGCGGTACTTCGTGTAACGCTACCATGTGGGGCTAACCTAAACAGTACACCAAAGGCTGTCTGACAACTCAGACAGCCTTTGGTGTATATGTAGCTATATAAGTTTGTAGCTGAGGAATATGTAGCTAAATGAGATTATTACTCGATATTAGCTTTTATGCCTTGTACGGTGTAGGTATCTCCATCTCGTCTGATGTAGATATTGCCGTGATAGAGGATTACTTCAGCGGCGTTTGCACTGCTTGGTTGTGAAACAGCAGTCGGTGTGTCGTGACCGGCGTTGTCACACAAGCTGAAGCGGTAAAGGTTTGGATTGGAGAAATCATACACTAACGTGGTATCTTGCGAAGCCGCGGGGAGTATCATATTGTCAAAGTCGTTCCACGTAGCCGTTTCTACATCGTAGTATTGCAGCTGATTATCCCAATAATTGTCATTCACCTCTCGGATTTTGAAGGCATTGCCATCCTTGTCATCAATACTATAGGTATAGCATGTGCGATTTTCGTTGTCCGTTGTTTCGATCATTGCAACATTGTCAGTCCATTGGTTGAAGTCTCCAATTAGTGCAGGTTTCATCTCCGAGCAGTCATCTGACAGATAGAGGACGATGGCATAAGTATGGTTAGGGATAGCCATATAAGTTGCCATGACACTCACATCATTGGCAGGCATTATGAAGGAGTACTCTTCTCCGCTTTGCACTACGGTTAGTGTCTGCTCCTCGCCTAATGAAGAGGCCTCATAGTAGATAGTAGCGGATTTGAATTCGAAATAGGATGAGCTTGTATTGTCGAAGATGACAGATGTGGCATTGATGTTGTCCACCACCATTGTAGTGCCTTTGCCACTGCCGGTGTCGGTGACTGTTCCGGCACTCACACTATTCGTAGAAGCCCAAGAGCCATAGCCTATCAGCATCTCTACTCGTGAAATCTTCTCTCCGTTGAGCGATGATATCGTGGTAGTATATCCCTTGCAGCTATACCATCCGTCGCTATCATACTTACCGCTGACAACGCTAAAGTGCGAACCGGTGTTGGTAGTGCCGGTGGCGGTTATCGTTTCGGATGCTATTTCTATAGCACCTTCATAAACATGCAACTCATCAAGTACATACCCTTCATTGGGTGTGATATTTAGAGTCACTATCTCTCCGATAGCCGGAACGGCAGGATGGGCAGAGACACTACCATTGTCATAGTTGCCGTTCTCGACAACGCTTAATGTCTCATCAATGAACGTGATAGTGCGCAGTGTATAGATAAATTCAGCACTTACAATCACCTCATTGGCAGGCATTATGAAGGAGTACTCTTCTCCGCTTTGCACTACGGTTAGTGTCTGCTCCTCGCCTAATGAAGATGCCTCATAGTAGATAGTGGCGGATTTGAATTGAACCAATCCTGATGTGCTTGTGATAGTAAGAGAAGAAGCATTGATATCCTCAATGGTCATCGTTGTACCTGAGCCGCTACCGGTGTTGGTAACCGTACCATGGTCTATGGATTTATTACCATCCCAACTATTATATCCTATTAGAAGTTCGACCTTGCTAATCGTTTCACCATTAAGGGCAGTTATAGTAGTTGAGTAAGACGTGTTAACATACCATCCGTCGCTATCGTAACTACCGCTGACAACGCTAAAGTGCGAACCGGTGTTGGTAGTGGCGGTGGCGGTTATCGTTTCGGATGCTATATCTATAGCACCTTCATAAACATGGATATCCTTCAAGGCATAATCCTTGTCCGCACTGACATTCAGCGTGACGAGTGTACCTGTTGTAGCTTGGGCGGGTGAAGCCGTGATGGTACCATGTTCATACATTCCGTTGTCGATGTCAAGTTGTGTCAGCGCATCAATAAACTTAACCATGTATGTTATTTGCTCAAAAGCTGCCGTTAGTGTTGTGTTCTCGTTGAGGGATAGTGAGCGCGGGTTGTCGGTATTACCGTCGCTCCATCCTGTGAATTGGTATCCTTCGTCGGGAGTGGCTACCAGTTCAATGACGGTACCTTCCGTATAAGTGCCGCTTACCTCGTTGACAATGCCGCCTTCACCTGCTGTGACGGTGAGTGTGGCGTTGTCTCGTTCTTTGAGCACAAACGTTGTCTCGGCTTCAGCCGTACAGCCGTTGCTATTGGTTACCTCGTAGCGGATGGTATAAGAGCCCACAGCGTTCGTTTTGGGGTTGAAGAGCCTTACCGTAGCATCGTTGAGGTAGAATGTACCACCTGAAGGTGTTGCCAAGGAGCTGAAGGTAAATGCTGATTGGTCGGTGTAGTAGGTATTAGCGAATGACAGTTGTATGTCCGGCAGGTCATACACGGTCTGTGTGAGCGTGGATGAGAGAGCGGTTCGTGTCTCCGAGCACGGGTTGTCGCTTATGACCTTGACTTGGACTGTTTCGTTGTGGGTAAGGTCATTCAGTTTGAGGGTTGTTCCTTCTGCTCCGGCTATTTCTTGTCCGTTACGCAGCCATACAAACACAGGGTTCTCGCCAGCGTTGTATGCTGTGGCAGTAAACGTGACGGTATCGCCGATACATATACTGCTTTTAGAGCGTGACAGGCTGACGCTCGGGGCAGTCTTGGCATGGACATATATTTCCCGCGAGAATGTGGACTCGCATCCTTCACCTGTTTGTACGGTTAGTGAGACGGTATATCGACCTGCTTGTGTGAATGTATGGGCGATGTCGCCGCGGTCGGTATATTCCGCCGTACCATCGCTGTTCATATCCCATAAGTAGGTGGTGTTAGCCTGTACGTCCTGTGTTTCGTCGATGATGATTACCTCATCGCCAACGCAGATATTCTCATCCAAGAACTCGAACATTGGCACAGCGTTCTTGCATACATCGAAGTAATATACTACACTATTGATGTCGCTTGCTGTAGCATATATCGCCAATGTGTGGTATCCATACTCGAGTTCTTCTGTTGAGAGTGTTGTTTGGACGAGCGCAAAGCCTTCTTCATCAAGGGTGAAAGGAATGGAGAACACATGTGCTGTGTCGTAATCCCAATATCCATAGACGGCTTCGGTAGTCAGTGTTGCCGGTATATTAGCGTGAACAAATGAGCGAGTGTATGTAGCACTCCATTGCTCTCCCATTCTTACTCGCATTCCTAACAGGTGTACGCCAAAAGCCAGCGTATCCAGTTCATTGGGACTGAATTCGAACGTTTGTTGGTCTGCTGTAAATGGGATAGTCACACCATTCCCGAATCCGGGGTCATCGTCTAACCAATATTCAGCCCCTGTAATATCTCCTGCATTTTCAGCCAATGGTGAAGGGACATAGAAGTATCTGACATACGTATGTCCCCAAGTGCTATTTCCGTATGCTCTGATACCTAATGCGTGCATACCTTCTGCCAGCGCAGAGGTATTGATAGCGGTAGTGACATTATTCCCGCTGAGCGGCATGTTTATGCCGCTGCCATAGCCCGGGTCAGAGTCAATCCAATACTCGGCTTTACTCACATCACCCCATACCAAAGCAGGGGTACAGAGTAGTGCGCAGAGTAGGAGCGACACTAACCGCCATGGTCGTTTATATATCTTACTTTTCATAACGAAAATGGTTTATCTAAAGACACCTATTAGTTTGAGGCATTGACTTTGAAGGTCACGTTCAGTTGATTGTCAACCGACTTATCAGGAACAGCAATATCATATAGGTAAGGTGTTCCGGCAGGGCGTCCGCACAGTACATAGGGGTATGAGCCGCCAAAAGCACCACATTCGCCTCCATTTTGGTCTGCCGTTTTAGCAGCATTGCCATCCATCACCTGATAAGTGACAGCGGGGTCGAACATTGTTTGGGTAACGCTACCACTGAATGTGTTTTCTTTTGTTGCTCCGATATAATGGTTGGTATTGAGGGCAGTATAGACATTATTCCCTTCGTCCGCTTGTTGCGGGACATACGATGCTTCGATGGAGAACACGTTATAGCGAATAGGATACGATGCATCGAAATTGCAAATAGCGGTGTTCTTGTAGGATGAGTGGGTGTTGATTATAATGTTATTGTAGATTTGCGTGTTGATACCGTTATTGGTGATTAAGTTACTAGAATTACGATCAATAATTGTATTATGGTCAATCAGTGTGCTTTCGGTATTTGAGTTGCACCAAATCTGCCCTAAAACAATATTTCCTACAATAGAAATATAGTCAGCACGAGATGGGGATGAGGTGCCTATATCTCCCTCCACATAGTTGTTGCGGATAACAATATTTTGAGCAACGTAATAACTATTCGAAATATAAATACTGCGTGCTCGGCAACGCTCTATAGTTATGTTTTGGTAATCAGTATTGGAACCATATACGCCGATTTCTATATCATCAAGCGTGTATATACCTCTCACAGTTACAGAGTCGTGTTTAATATAAACATCGTTTGCGAATATAGCAGAGGAGTAAGCTGATATAACCTCTGCATCATCTTTGAATCCCCATCCCGGTCCGATGACGGTGACGGCTTTTGAGATAGTGTTGTCAGAAGTAGAGCCGTTGTGATAGCAAGGTTCGACATAGAGGACATCACCTTTCTTCACCCGCGTGGAAGCACATGCCGCAGCGAGCGTTTTGAAGTCAGCGTTGGCATTGTCGTCATAATTGATACGCCATGTTTTGGCATTTACAGTAGTTACGCATAGTAATGCGGCTGCGAAAAAGAGGAACTTTTTCATAATGTTAAAGAATTGTAATTGTTGCGCCTACTCTTTGTCGGATTTTCGGCTTTACTCCGCTTAACAATATTTAGTTAAGTATATACACACAAAAAACGTGAGGCTTGTTAGCTTCAATTCGGAGTGTTGAGGAATTCTGGACTACCTTTACCAACCAAATATCTACCGAACAAGGCTCACGCTTACGCATGAGCACTCAAAA